>Ga0007809_10000041_pt1 | contig 44454 bp, 43 predicted proteins | sample CryBogCBE02Aug07_FD_60383 | JGI IMG/M metagenome (GOLD analysis project Ga0007809, IMG submission 60383) | Freshwater microbial communities from Crystal Bog, Wisconsin, USA - CBE02Aug07 | ecosystem: Environmental > Aquatic > Freshwater > Lake | place: Crystal Bog, Wisconsin, USA | collected...
GAAATCACTCACATACCCTATAAAGGCTCCGCTGCCTCAACGACAGCATTGTTGGGGGGTGAAATAGATATGCTCTTTGAATCAGGACCCGCTGTAATGCCTTTAATCAAAGATGGAAAGATAAAAGCGATAGCCGTAGGCAGTCAAACACGCTCCTCAACCTTGCCAGATATTCCAACTGTATCCGAGGCCGGTGTACCTGGTTTTAAGGCCGTTGCGTGGGCCGCATTTTTAGCTCCAGCAAATACTCCAAAAGCTATAGTGGATAGATTAAATTCCGAGTTGAAAAAAGCACTCAACAAGCCATCCATAAAAGATCGCTTTGCAACTTTAGGGGCTGAGCCTTTCATCACATCTCCAGAGCAAGCTAAAGAGTTTATGAAAAAGGAGATAGAGAATTGGGCTGTTGCTGTTAAAGCTTCAGGAGCTCACGCGGACTGAAAATCAAAGTCGATCGCCACAGAGTTTCATAAATAAACATCAGTTAAGAGTGATTTTTTTAATCTTCTCTGCAACCAAAGGCCAAACTTGTGGATTAACAATTCGGGGGGGCTTAATCCCATTAGCTAAAGCGCGAATCTGCTCTGCTCCGTTTTTTGCTCCGTTAAACCTAGCTTCATGAGTTACACCCGCAGTATGAAAGGTGGATACAACGTTGGGTAGCAAAAGCAGGGGATTGTCTTTTGAAGGGGGCTCAACGGCCCAAACGTCCAGCCCTGCCCCAGATAATTTACCTGACTTTAGTGCAGTGTACAAATCTGCTTCATTATGAATACCTCCCCTAGCAGTTGATATAAATGTAGCACCGGTCTTGGTTTGGTTAAATACTTCGCTATTAAAGAGATTCATTGTTTCTGAGTTTCTTGGGCAATGCACAGAAATAATATCAGCTTTGCTGATTAGCTCCTCAAAGCCGCATGCTGTCGCAAATCTATTTTGTATTTCTTCAGAGGAGAGATGAGGGTCATAAGCAAGTACGTGCATACCAAACGCTTTAGCCAAAAAAGCCGTTCGACGCCCCGTTTCTCCAATACCAACAACTCCAAGAGTTAGGCCCCTTAGTTCATTGCCCATTAAATCTTCTCTCGTCGTGGTCCTACCCGCGCGCATCAAACGGTCCGATTCACTGATTCTGTGTTTTACATTTAGCATCAAGCCTATTGCATGCTCTGCAACTGAATCCGCATTTGCCCCTGCTTGATTGACAACCAGGACGCCGTGGCGATTACAAGCATCTATATCCACAGGATCGTATCCCGCTCCTGAAGTTGAAACACAAATCAAGTTGTCGCAAGATTTTAAAAATTCATCACTCACATGCCACTTTTTTGGAACCTCATCCCTAGCTGCAAGTATGTGATAGATGTGTGCAGACTTGAAATACTCTAAATTAACAGAGTCTGGATCTGATTGCTTACAAATTTTAAAATTGATTAATGGATCTTGAGAGATTTCTTTATCAAATATCTCATTAAGCCAAAAATCAAATCTAACTAAATTTAGTTTCATGAAACGATCCTTTAAGCAACCTCAGCGCTTAATTCGCCGCCCCTAACCAATTTACCAGGCAGTACACCCGTTGGCTTGCCCTCTTGCATCACAACTTGACCACTGACCAATGTAGAAACATATCCTTGAGCGGTTTGCACTAGCCTACGACCGCCCGCAGGTAAATCGTTAATCACCTTAGGTGTGGATAGATCCAGTCGATCAAAGTCAATCAAATTAATATCTGCTTTCATGCCTGGCACCAATGCACCTCTGTCAAACATTCCGAGTGCTCTGGCATTTCGCTGGGTCTGGGCATGAACGAGGAACTCGATGGGCAATTTATCACCTCTTGTTCTCTCTCTTGCCCAGTGCTGTATCAGGTAAGTTGGATAGCTTGCATCGCAAATATATCCGCAGTGCGCACCTGCATCTCCAAGACCTAATAATGCAGCTGGATGAGTCATCATTTCCCGAACTACGTCCAAGTTATTTTCTGAATAGTTATAAAGTGGGAAGTAAAATTTTTGATGCCCCTCCTCTTGTAAAACCATATCATATGCAACTTGTGCTGCAGGTAGGCCCCGACTCTTAGCTATACCTGCAATACTGTCTTCTACTCTGGGCTCGTAGTTAGCCTGCTCATAGATGGGGAAGTATTTATGAAAATGCTGGGTAATACTCTCGAGTCGACGGTTATCAAGTGGTACTGCTGCTTCAGCCAAAATACGCTCACGCAAGTGTGGATTTTTCAATTCACGAACACGCTCAATCATATTCAGATGAGCGATCGCTTTGTATGAAGGAGTTAGGAAAAAAGGATGCATAGAGCACTCCAACCCATGAATCATCCCAATACCCCTACAAGCCACTTGGGCCTTGATATCTAATCCCCCTTGGCGTGCAATATCAGTTCGACGAAGTACCTCTTTCCAACGTAGGGGTAGGAAATCATGCTGGAGTAAAGAGTATGACAATGGCCGACCACTAGATTTAACCAACTCCTCTACCAAGTTAAATTCAGCATCTAAATCGTCCCAATCAGTGATCAGTTGGAGTACTCCTTTACCAGTCTCTCCGATGGCGCGTGCGATTGTGATTAACTCTTGAGCTGCTGCGCCCAGGGAGGGTACGGCTTCGCCTTGCTTTGTTCTGTGAACTGCGGTGCGAGAGGAAGTAAAGCCTAGCGCCCCTGCAGAAACTGCCTCCTTTGCGATAGCTGCCATTGATTTCATATCATCTAAGGTGGCCACCTCTCGATTTGCACCGCGCTCTCCCATCACAAAGACGCGCAAAGCACCGTGAGGAATCTGAGCACCAATATCCATGATGCGGGGGATCCTAGCCATGGCATCCATATACTCAGGGAAACTCTCCCATTCCCACTTAACCCCCTCGGAGAGGACAGCGCCGGGTATATCCTCAACCCCCTCCATGAGCTCAATCATCCACTCTCGCTGATGGGTATGCGCAGGCGCAAAACCAACGCCACAGTTGCCCATAACAGCAGTGGTTACGCCGTGCCAAGATGATGGCGACATCTGTGGATCCCAACTCGCTTGTCCGTCGTAATGTGTATGAATATCTACCCAGCCAGGTGCTACAAGTAATCCTTCAGCGTTTATCGTTTTACTTGCCGAACTTGTTATACGACCAACCTCGACAATGAGTCCATCTTTAATAGCTACATCAGCAGTAATAGGTTTAGTGCCTGTACCGTCAACGACCGTTCCACCTTTGATAATTACATCATACATATTGTTAACCTTTGTTATTTCTCAGTCCAAGGTATCTCTTTCCAGAGTTGCCTAAATAAACTATCTCCTGATCGCATTTCAGCGTCATATGCCTGCGGAGCCAAGAAACGAACAGGCGCAAATCCTTGTTCTGCAGCTTGTCTGAAAAGGGGATCATTAATGGCTTTTTCTAAAGCTTGTGCAAGTTTTATTCTCACAGCCGTTGGCAGTCCTTTAGGAGCCGCAACGCCTCGCAACGAGGACATCTCAAATGAGAAGCCCTGCTCTTTAAAAGTAGGCCAATCAGGGGCCATTGAAATACGAGTAGCTGTCATTTGGCCCAAGCACCTGATGGGCGAACCTCCTTTGAGATATTGCAAGGCTTCGCCCACGTTGATAGCACCAACTGTGATGTGTTGCCCAATAATGGCTGATCGAACTTCAGCTGATCCTTTAAACGGAATATGAGTCATTTTGACGCCCGCAGATTTTTCAAAGAGGAGCATTGCAAGATGATCATCAGATCCAATTCCAGTGCTACCTAAAGTAGCTGCCCCTGTGTTTGACTTTGCAAATGCGGCTAGATCTGCAAGTGATTTGATTGGACTATCACTGTGCACACAAAACGTTCCAGGATCATCAACAACATTTCCAAGCAAATCAAAACTATTGATATTCCAAGTCGTTTTATGCTCAATTGGAATTGTGATAATCGGCGGTGTATTTATAAATCCAATGGTGTAGCCATCTGGTGCGGCGGATGCGAGAGCTAAGAAACCAATCTCGCCCCCTGCGCCAGCTTTATTGATAACGTTGATATGCACTCCTTTACCTAGCGACTTTTCAAGTAAAGGTACCAATTGGCGAGCAACCATGTCTGTACCTCCACCCGGGGCGTAGGCGACAATTAAATTGATGGGTTGATCTGTTGGCCAAGCACTATGCGCAACTGCGCAAAAGCACGTTACTAAAAGTGCGATTAGACGGGATGATGTAAAGAGTTTGTTCAACTTAATCATATTTAAAATCAGAACAAAAAGATGTTATTTCATTTTCCTACATACTGACCTCTTAAATGCTACTAATTTGTACCAATACACCAGTGGATTGAATAATGTTGCGCACTAGTATTTACCCTTGTCGGTATTGATATAAATTAGTATAAATTTGAAACAATTGCTCTACAAAATAATCAACATAAAATGTACTTCTCGCTTCCAAAAGTTCTTGAAACCTCTGTTTTTAGTTCCATTCCAAACGACCAAATTAAATCCGATCCTCATAATGAATGGACGACTACTCAACCCATGGGTAGCCCTCATGAGAGCCTGATTGAGGGACCATCGTTTGATAAAGAGGGCAATCTTTACTGTGTAGACGTGATTAACGGACGCATCATGAAGTTCGGTCCCAAAGGCGAATTCTCAATCGTTATTGAGTACGATGGTTGGCCAAATGGACTTAAATTTCACAAGGACGGTAGAGTTTTTATTGCCGATTATAAAAACGGCATCATGGTGCTTGATTTGAACACGCTCCAAATCAAACCATTACTACAAAGGTACCAAGCAGAGAGATTTAAAGGTGTTAATGATTTATTTTTTGCAAAAAATGGTGATCTATACTTTACCGATCAAGGACTGACAGGCCTTCAAGACCAGAGTGGGCGTTTATTCAGATTAAAAGTAAGTGGCCAATTAGATTGTCTTCTCTCTAACATACCTAGCCCAAATGGCCTGGTCATGAACCTAGATGAAACTGCAATTTTTTTAGCTGTAACCAGAGCGAACGCAGTTTGGCGTGTTCCCCTGATGCTGGACGGCAGCGTCTCCAAAGTAGGCACATTTATTCAACTCTCCGGTGGAATGGGACCAGATGGATTAGCCTTGGACTCAGCAGGTCGATTGGCAATTGCACACGTAGGAATGGGTTGTATATGGGTTGTGGACCCATCAGGTGAGCCCGTTTATAGAATTAACTCTTGCAAAAGTAAATACACAACCAACCTAGCATACGGCGGTGTTGATAATAAAACTCTTTACATAACAGAGTCTCATACCGGTACAGTTATCAAGGCTGACTTGGATATACCGGGCAAGACAATGTTCTCTCACCTTTGAGAGTGACTGCTAGGCAGGAATTTTTCGGGACAGATTAGACAACTGAGTCAATGAACTCTGAGACGATTTTATTAAACTGCTCGGGTTGTTCGATATTTGCCAAATGAGCAGCATTCTCAATAATTACATACTTTGAATGCTCAATCACTTTGTGAAGCACCATTGCTTGTTCGACCGTACAAGCAGGATCTTGTCTACCGGTCACAATTAAGGTTGGCGCCTTGATTTTGAGTAGCATGGTAGTTTGTGCCATATCCCTAACCGCACTGGCACATCCTGTATAGCCCTCAACTGAGGTGCCAAGTATCATAGCTCTTACCTTTGCAATCTCATCAGGTTTTGAGTCAACAAATCCTGGATTGAACCACCGTTTGATCGTTCCATCTACTAAACCAGCAATACCTTGTTTTTGAGCAATCTCTAAACGCTCGCCCCACAAGGAACGGGGGGGCATCTCACTGGCAGTATCACAAAGACTTAGCGAACGCACCAAATCAGGATAGTGAGCTCCCAAATACTGAGCAATCATTCCCCCCATGGAGAGTCCCATAAAATGAACTGGACCTACTCCCAGTGCTTTGATGAGTTCTGCTGCGTCCTCCCCTAGTTGGGCAATCGAATAGGGAGCCGGAGTTACCTGAGTACCTCCATGCCCTCTCGTGTCGTACCTGAGTACACGGTACTTAGCAAACGCGGGAAGTGTGCAGTCCCACATCGTGTAATTGGACATTAAGCTGTTGCTCATCATAACAACAGGAGCATTCTCAGGTCCATCAAATCTGTAATTAACTTCGATACCGTTTACTTTTATTTTATTCATTTAAAAATCCAGCAACTATAAAATTTTATCCACATCGCCCACAAACTCCATCGGACAGTACATTGCGCCGTGAAAGACTGCAGATACGGGATCCTCTGTCAATCCTTTGGCAAACATTTCATCTCTATAAATCTCAGCATCATCTTTTGGTTCATAACCCAAATGTTTAACAAGTATGTTGTCCCACCTATTTCTAAGATTTTTGGATACACCGTATATCACTTCAAAATGAAATCCTGCATGATCAAGACAAGCTTTAGTCAGCCTAATCATGTCGTTGTGACTAATCCAAGTATTAAGTTGTCTTACATCTGCAGGTTTATTGTCCGGTCTAAAGGAACCGATCCTCAAACATACAACTTGCATACCGTATTTGTCTGCATATAGGCGTCCAAGGGCCTCGCCAAATACTTTGGAAACTCCGTAGCGTCCGTCGGGTCTGAGCTCCACCTGAGTGTCGATAAATCGCTCTCTTCTGTGGAATCCAACAGCGTGATTTGAACTTGCAAAAATCATACGCTTGACCCCTGCTCGGTGAGCACAGTCAAAGGTGTTGTAACAACCCTCAATGTTTGCAGGCAGTATTTTCTCCCAAGAATCCTCAACTGATACGCCTGCCAAGTGAATCACAGTATCTATACCTTGCATGGCCTTCTCAAGAGCATTAATGTCTCTTAAATCACACTGAATAACTTCCTCGCCTTTGCCAGCAGGCGTTTGAGGAGCAATATCCATACAACGAATTAATTCGTATTGACCCTTAAGACCTTCTCTAAGTACTTTTCCAATAAGACCAGCTGCACCGGTTAACAGTATTTTCTTCATATTAAACCGTCTTTAAAAATTTAAAATATTTGAAGGCTTAAATGCCTAAGTAAGCAGATTGGACCTGCTCATTGTTGAGTAATTCTTGATTGGTGCCCTCTAAGATCACCCTACCACTTTCAAGCACGTAGGCCCGATCAACCAAACTGAGCGCTCGGCTGACGTTTTGTTCAACGAGCAAGATTGAAGTTCCCATTTTGTGAATTTCATGAATTTTCTCAAACGTCACATCACACATCACTGGGGCTAAACCAAGCGACGGCTCATCTAGCATGAGCAGTCTAGGCTTTAGCATTAATCCACGTCCGACAGCAACCATTTGTTGCTCGCCTCCACTCATTGTGCCAGCCAACTGATTTTTTCTCTCAGCAAGTCTTGGAAAGATACTGTACACAAGCTCAAGAGAGGTCTTTCGGTCAGCTTTAGCTCTTGGAGCATAAGCACCTATTTCTAAGTTTTCTTGAACACTCATTTCAGGAAAGACTTGGCGCCCCTCTGGTACATGAGCGATACCTAGTTCGGTTATTTGGTGTGGCAAAAGTCCGCTTAAGTCTTGCCCCATAAAACTTACCCGTCCAGCCTTAAGTTTTACAAGTCCTGAAATGGTTCGAAGAGTTGTACTCTTTCCAGCTCCATTTGCTCCAAGTAAACCAACGGCCTCGCCCTCTCCCACCCTTATGGTGACTTCAGTTATGGCTTGGACAGATCCGTAACTTGCTGATACCCCAGATAACTCAATCATGATGGGTCTCTCCATTGGTTTCACCTTGGGGTTTTACATATCCAGACCCCAAATAAGCACGAACGACTTCAGGGTTTTGAATGACCTCATCAGGACTTCCCTCTGCAATCTTTTGTCCATGGTCTAGAACAACCATATGCTTGGCAACAGCCATAATAGCCCGCATTAAATGCTCCACAATTACAATGGTTAAACCCCGACTGGATAGCTTTTTAACTAGTGCAACTGCTTGATCGACCTCTGAGGGATTTAAACCTGCCATCACTTCATCAAGCAGCAATATCTTAGGCTGCGTTGCCAAGGCTCTAGCCATCTCAAGTCGTCTTTGGTCTATGGTGGTTAAGTCACGAGCCGCAAAGTTTTCTTTGGCACTTAGACCTAAGAAATTAATTGACTCCCTTGCAACCTCTCTGGCCTCATTGGTGTTTGGTTTTCTGAGGAATGCACCCGTCATCACGTTCTCTAAAACAGTCATCCCTCCAAACGGCTTAGCTACCTGAAAAGTTCTAGCCATTCCCAATTCGCAGACCTCGTGAGGTCGAAGACCAGAAATCTCATGACCAAGAGCTTTGATAGATCCTGAATCGGGTCTATGAAAACCCATAATTAAGTTAAATGCAGTTGTCTTTCCGGCACCGTTGGGGCCAATTAAAGCCAATGTTTCATTTTCTCTAACAGTAAAGGAAACATCATTGACGGCATGTAGTCCGCCAAATTTTTTATTTAGATTCTTAATAACAAGAGCGTCAGACATTTATGAATCAGATCAATTTAGTTTAAGCACAATATTAATTTCAAGCACGATCTTTGAACTTCTCTTTGAAATATCCAACAATTCCAGTTGGTCGGATCAAAATAACTGCCATCAAGATCAAACTATAAACGGTCAACTGAATTCCACCAATAGAATTACCCAAGTAACTCTGTAGCAGCGCAGTTGTAGTCTCAAGGAGAACAGTACCAATGACAGGTCCCCACAAAGTTCCAATACCTCCAACGATCGATACAAGCGCTGCCTCTATTGATACATTGAAACTGAATGCGGTCTGAGGATCAATAAAATAAATATATTGGGTATAAAAGGTCCCAGCTAAACCAGTTAAAAAGGCAGAAAGCATATATATGTTGCGCTTAACCTTAACAACATCCACCCCACTGGCCTCTGCCGCGTCCTCATCCTCTCCCAAAGCGATCAGATAGTATCCAACTCTTGAACGCTCAATCCAGGCGGTTATGGCCAAAGAGATCACAAGCAAACCAAGGACGATGTAATAGTAGGGAGTTTTGGTTTCAAATTGCATCATCAAAGGTGCATTCCCCAGATTAGGAATCGTTGTCCCTTCTGCACCGTAGGCAAAGTCCCTGAATTTCAAAAAAATCAGCATCAAAACGTTTGCAGTTGCAATGGTTGAAATGGTGAAATAAGGACCTTTAAGTCTAAAGCACAGCCACCCAATAGGTAAACTTGCACTCATCCCAACAAAACCGCCAACCACCATACCAATCCAAGGCGATATACCAAAGTTAATCTCCATTAAAGTGGATGTATAAGCACCGAGTCCAAAGAAGGCAACGTGTCCAAGGGAGAGTTGTTTAGCGTAACCACCGAGTAAATTCCATGAAGTACCAATAAACGCAAATAAGAGAATGCGTACTAATATTTCAAGTGCAAATGAACTCGTGATCAACCAGGGCAATGCGATCATTAAGATCAACAAAGATCCAACAAATATTTTATATTGCAGGCTAAGTTTATTCACTATTTTCTCCACCCACCGGCTAAGCCACTTGGCTTTAGAGCAAGCGTTGCAAGAAGCAAGACAAAGACAACTATTAAACCAGAATCAGCCCCTATGAACTGAATGCCTAAGGACTCTGCGACACCCATCAAAAGACTGGCTACCAATGCACCCATGACATTTCCTAAAGTGCCTAGGACCACTGCAACAAAGGCCATCAATACAAAAACTTGTCCCACAAGAGGATAGGCAGGATAAAAAGGCATCAAAAGAGAACCCGCCGCCCCCGCAAGTGCAAGGGCAATTCCAAGCGCTACAGCAAATACACGGTTTGGATTGATTCCCATAAGTTGAGCAACATCCCTATTTTGTGATGCTGCCCGCATTGCCTTGCCAAGATCAGTGGTCTTTAAAAACACCCACAACACGGCGCTCAAAACCATTGCCAAAACAAAAGACACAAGTTTGGCATAAGGAATATAAACTCCGCCAAAGTGAAATGCTTCATCTGAATACCAAGTATGAATCGTTCTGTAGTTGGCCGTAAAGAACATCAAAGATAAATTGATGATGAGGAGAGACAGAGCAAAAGTTAAAAATATTTGTGGAAGGTCATTGAGTCCAAGAACTCGCCTTATCAAATAGTGCTGAATCAACACTCCGACCACAAACAGTATTGGCATAGAAAATAGTATGGATACTACTGGGTCTATACCGTATTGGGTTGACAGGTAATAACTCAAGTACATTCCAATCATGACAAATTCGCCTTGTGCGAAATTGACAATCTTGACTACACCAAAAATTAACGTGACTCCAATACTGACAAGGGCATAGATACCGCCGATCAGTAAGCCGTTGATAACGGCCTGCAATATAGTTTCAAACATCTAACAATCTATTCAAGTTTTTAAAACCGCTGCTCGGGCGAAATCTTTCGGGTATATGCTTGCTAGGTCGCCGTTTTGCCACTGAACACCAAGCGGACGACCGTAGATGTTTTTACCGTCAGGGCCGAACTTCACTCGACCCCCTGGAGCCATTGCCGCATATCCAGAGGAGACATCAAGTGTAGAGAGTGCTTCTCGTACCTTTTGTGGATCCCTGGATGCGCAACGCTCTAAAGCATCAGCCAACATATAGGTCTGAGCTATTAATCCACCACCGTACTCAAATAAGAATTCACCCGTGATTTTTTTGAACTCCTCATTGACCTTTTTAGACTCAGGACTGATATCGTGATTCCAGTGAGTCACTCCCTGCAAACCTTCGGCTAGCTTACCTACGTTTTTGTAAAAGTCAGGCATCACAAATCCGCCAGATCCGGCGTTTACTGCGATATTTAAGCCCATTTGTCTGATTGAACGAACAATCAAAATCAAATCATTTAAGTATGACAATGAGAACAGCGTATTTGCACCTGAAGCTTTTACTTTGTTCAAAAGAGGTGCTGCGTCAGTAAATCCTGCTGAATAGGGCTCGAACATGACGATCTCAACACCCTCGCTTGCTGCCAATTCCTTAACGCCATTAGACGTAGCAGTCCCAAATGCTGTATTTTCAAATATCACCGCTACTTTTGGTTTATCGGTTGAAAGCTTAGACATCTGAAGCTGAGTTTGTGCAAATTGTGACGCTCTTGCAAAAGGAGTAAAGGTGTATAAGCGACCGCCTTTGTTAAGCATATCTGAACTAGAACCAGTAATTAAAGGCACCTTCGCGCGCTCTGCAACTTCACAAGCAATCAGCGTAAGTGCAGACGCATAACAGCCATGAATAGCTGATAGTTTGTTACTGGTGATCAATCGGTCTGTTTCAGTTCTTGTGACGGTTGTATCACTTTGAACATCAGATATAACGAGATTTAATTTTGCACCTCCAAGGGATTTGATACCTCCTGCGTCATTTATCATGTTAACTGCTAGTTTTGCAGCTGCGACACAACCAGTCCCAATCTGTGCCATGCTACCTGTTACTGGGTACAAGGCACCAATATTTACTGGATCAGCAGCGTAGCCTCTCAACGGAATAGCACTCAAACCTGAGGCGAAAAATGCGCTCCCAGTTGCTTTAATAAGTTTTCTTCTGTTTTGAGATAATTCTGTCATAGCAATCCTTAGAAAAGTGAATTGATGGAAATAATTAATTTAAACCGTTTTGATTTTTATCAAATGACAACTTTTAAATTTTTAGATCATTTGAAGCAAGTAATTTCACTTGATAAACGCAACATCCGTCAGCTAAAAATGTAACACCAAGTCAGTTTGAATATCATAGGTAGATATCCTGAGTTTGTTCAATATAACGCAATGTAATTTGATTAAAAATTTGTAGACAACTACGAATGATATTTAAAAAGGGTTAACCCTCAAAAAACCAACATCGTTTTAATTAAGTCCTTTGATTGCGTCGCCAAACAGTGTGTTTTGGTCTTTTAAATATTGTTTATATTCTGTTGGATTCAACAACTTTATTTCAGCACCAAATAATTTTAAATTCTCTGCGATTTGAACGTTGTATTTTTCTACTACTTTTTGAGCTGCGGAGTAGATCTTATCAACGACTTCTTTAGGTGTGCCTTTGGGAGCCAATATGCCGTAATAGGCAGGACCAGCAATTTTGTAACCAAGCTCTTTGAGAGTTGGTACGTCTGGAAGAGACTTTAATCTTTGCTGACTAAATACAGCCAGTGGTCTTAGCGTTCCAGCTTCTATTTGAGGTTGGGCAGCACCCACCGCCGCACAGGACAACTGAACATGTCCACCGAGCAATGAGTTAATGGCAGGACCGCTTCCCTTCTCTGGAATATGAGTCCAATTTACTCCAGCTTCTTTACTGAAAATCTCAGCAAGTAAATGTGTAATTCCCATCGCACCTGACGTTGTATAGTTGATCTCGTTAGGGTGCGCTTTCGAATAATCAACCAACTCCTTAAGTGTTTTCCAAGGAGCGTTTTTTGCGACAAGCAGAATCATGCCCCCCTCTGATAGGCTGGCAATGGGCTCGAAAGATTCAAATGAATATTTAACATCTTTATTTGCAAGTGGAACCACCACGATCGATCCGGGCGAGGTACCAACTAAGGTTAATCCATCTGGTTTACTAAGCGCAACTGCACCCGCACCAATTGCACCACCAGCACCCGCTTTAAAGTTAAGAATTACAGGTTGCCCTAAAAACTCTCCCATACGATCTGCAAAAGGCCTGATCATGTTGTCAGTGTCTCCAGGTGCGAATGGAATCACAATTTGAATCTGTTTTGAGGGAAAAGATTCTGCCGCGTTAACGTTTGTATTCATTAAAGAAAATGTAGCTAGCGATGTACTAAAAATGAAAGCCATTCGCAGAAATACAAAACAAAAACTTTTTAGGAAAAGAGTAAAACTTGTATTTTTCAACTTATATTTAATCAATTGAATTCCTCAGTTTATCAATCACATTTTGCAGTCATACCACCGTCAACAATTAGCTCAGTACCAGTGATAAAACGGGCTTCATCCGAGGCCAAGAAAAGTGCAGCATTGGCTGTGTCCCGACCATCTCCCATAAAGGGCATTGGTATTCGAGCTTGGCGACGTTTTAATAATGCGTCTACATCACCACCGGTTTGATTTTTAGCCAACACTGCATCTACTAAAGGAGTGTGCAATTGTCCTGGTAATATTGAATTGATGCGGATACCTTTTTTTGCGTACTCAACTCCAACAACTCGTCCAAATTGAATAACACCGGCTTTGGAAACTGCATAGCCAACTTGTGCAGCACCGCTGAACCTAATTCCAGAAATGGAAGCTATATTAACAATAGAGCCTGCACCTTTTTGTTCCATTAAAGGTATCACGTATTTACAAGTCAGGAATACAGACTTTAAGTTCAAATCAATTTGTGAATCAAAATTAGATTCAGATAAGTCAACTGGCCCGCCGGGCAAAGGTCCTCCCACGTTATTAATCAATATATCGACCTTAGAGTAGCGATCCAAACAAGCTTGCACCATTGACTGTACTGATTCTGTGCTTGTAACGTCTGCCACATATGGCGTAAACTCACCCCCGAATTTTTCTATCATTTGCTGAGTTTCAGTCATAGCGTCAAGACTTATATCAACCGCAAATACTTTTGCCCCCTCTTGAGCAAACCTTACCGCAATCGCTCTTCCATTTCCCCAACCTGGCCCAACACAACCCGCACCAGTTATGATTGCAACCTTATTTTCTAACCTTGGTTTAGATTTATACATTTGATTTTTGGTTATCGGGTCGCTGAAGTTAAGCCACCATCAACCACAATGCTTTGCGCGGTGATGTAGCGGCTCTCATCGCTTGCTAAAAAAAGAACCGCGTTTGCCACATCCCATGCGTCACCCATTTTTCCCGCGGGTACTTGCTTGTGACGGTGTTCAACAAATGCTTCAAACTGTCCTTGTGCATATTTATCAGCAAGACGCTTCACAAGGGGAGTGAAAACCAAACCTGGCACCACACAATTTAATCGAATTCCTTTGCTTGCATATATAACAGCTGTTGTTTTAGTTAACTGCATCAAAGCAGCCTTACCCGCAGCATATGCAACCTGAGGCTTACCAACGTAACTTAGACCAGCAACTGAGGATATGCTAACGATTGATCCACTGCCTTGTTTCTCCATAATGGGCAAAACAGACTTCATGGTTAAGAACGCGGTCTTGACATTCAAATCCATTTGGCCGTCCCAGGTATCTTCACTCATCTCTACTGGACCACCCGGCTCAGACTGACCAACGTTGTTGATAAGAATATCGATACGTCCAAATTTATCTAGACAATTCTTCACTAAGTTTTGTACTTCATCTGCCCTAGTCACATTTGCAGTTGTGACGAAAGCCTTACCACCCTCATCTTCTATTATTTTCTGAGTTACTTTTGCGGCATCAAGATCAATATCAACCCCATACACTGTTGCACCTTGCCTAGCAAGTAAGACTGCAATGGCTTTCCCATTTCCCCAACCCTCTCCACGAGTTCCACAGCCCGTAACTAGTGCAACTTTGCCGTCAAGTCTTAGCATTGAGTTCATTTTTAAATTTAATATTTTTAAAGATTTATTAAAAATTACGAATTAATTTTCTGTGAAAAATTTAACACCTGAGTCAAATTTATTTGGTTTTGTAAAAATCGATAAGAAAACAGCACCTTTAGGTGAAACAGCAATATGCCTATGCCCTCCAGGTCTCCATACAAATCCACCTTTATAAGCTTTGCCTTCTTCATCCTCCAAGCTTCCCTCCAACATGTAAGTTTGTTCAACGCCCATATGTGTATGTAGTGGGACAACAGCACCTGGTTGCATCTTAAATAAAATAGTCGACATCCCAGTTTCTTGATCAGAATAAAGAACTTTTAATTCAATTCCTGGGAACTGCGCAGGAGTCCATGGAATTGCTTCTGCGTCAATGTAATGTGATAAGAGGTGAGCAGGTTGATTTCTCGAATCAAACTTTGTATCATTGGTCGTATCAATCATAGTAATTCCTTTATTTGATATTTTTAAAGAAAATTAAATTTATTCAATCACTATATTGCGTTGTCTAATCACATTACCCAAAGTCAATTCTGATTCAATAAACTGATTTTTGAATTCGCCACTAAGGCTGGCTCTTGGAATGAACCCACGTGAACTTAACTCTGCTTGTATCTCGGGTGAATTTATAACACTTCGCAGTGTCTCAGAGAGTTTAGTCAAAACTTCTGGTGGTAGTCCTTTTGGAGCAACTACTCCCTGGTAACTGTACATATCGAATCCATCGAATCCTAGCTCACTGATTGTTGGAATACTAGGAATAATTGGTATTCTCTCCTTAGTTGCAATTAATAAAGGCTTTAATGTATTTGCTTTTACGTGAGGTAAAGCTGTTGCCAAGTCTGAAAAATAAAGATCAATTACACCGCCAAGTAAATCCTTAATAGCTGGTGCAGCGCCTGCAAACGGAACATGAACCGGATTAATATTCAATCGTGCTGCAAACGCCTCCATAATTAAATGTGGCATTCCTCCTTGACCCCAACTTCCGTAAGTTACAGATCTATTATTTTTCTTCAAATAAGCAATTAACTCTTGAGCATTATTAACTGGCAAATCTGCCCTTGCTAGTAGAACCATCGGAGTTTTAACTAATCCTCCTACAAAGTCGATGTCGTTATCCGCTGAGTACTTGAGATTTTTATAAAGAGAAGTGTTGACAGCGAGTTGCTCAGCAGTGCTCATTACGGTATAGCCATCAGGTTTAGAAGACAGTAAAGCCTGGGTACCAATAATGGTGCTTCCACCTGGGCGATTATCAATAACAATGGGCTGCCCAAGACTGGCGGACATTTTTTGCATAATTACTCTTGCAACGATATCCGTTCCCCCGCCTGCAGGGTATGGAACGATCCAGCGAATTGAGCGGTTAGGAAATTCTTGAGCCTGTACTTGAAGTCCAAAAACAAATACGGCTGAAACTATAAGAACTAATCGAAATAACACATTCATCGGTATTCCCTTTTCTTAGTCAGTGATTTTTAACCCTTTTTACAAGGCATTTTAGTTTTTTTAATTTTCACACTACAAATATTAAATAGCACCACATACTAACCCTTAAAAATCTCAGTAAAAATCAATTGCCCTTAAGATACAAAACTCAAATGTCTGGTTAATTCATCTACCCTTTTTAATGAATCTATGTTGTGTATCATATTTAAACTTGATTCAACTGCTTGCTTAGACATTCCAAATTTAAGAGTCAAAGCTCTATATTTTTCGTCAACGTCTACCCACTCTACACCCCTTGGACCAGAGCCTCTTGGCGATTTGCATGTATTTCTAAAAACTTCTCCGTTTTTCATCTGAATAATTACAGTCCCCCCATGATGATGGGTAAAACGATCTGGCAACGGTTCAGGATTTTCGTCAAAAACAACCTTGTGCTGTAATTCTGAAATCACTGGATCACGCATTTTCTGGAGAGTCATGTGATCCCACGAAAATCGTCGATCTGCTATACAACTTGCTACAAAGTAAATCACACTATGAGCTGCACTCACAATGTCAACAGGATGTGACTCCTTACCCCAGTTCCGCATTTGTATTGCGGAAATAGTTATTCTTTCAACTTGTAATGGATCTACATTGCCCAAGGAAGCAGCATTGATTGCTGCCTCTGCAATCGCATGAAATGGATGAGCACCAGGCATCAGCTTAATTGCCATATTTGTCACAATATCCCATGATGCACCCCAGTCTTTAGTAATGAGTTCAGTTTCCTGCGCTCCCATTGCAGATAAAAATCCTCTTGGTAACTCTAGAACACTCTCTTCACCCCTAAAGCCATTCTTAGCAGCTAGGGCTGCATGGATCCCTAACATAGCCGAGAGACCTGCATGGTATTCGCGAGCACAACTGGTATCGGCTGCGATCGCCATGCCTCCAATTGAGGTAGCAGACAGTGCAATAGCTTGGGTCAACTGATCCTCGTTAAGACCCATCAATTTGGATGCTGTTGTGGCTGAGGCAAAAACTGTGGAGACAGAGCCGTGAAAGCCATTTTTCATTCTGCCTGGAGTAAGGGATTCATCTATTCGCCCAGCGATCTCATACCCTAAGACCATAGCCTCCAATAGTGATTTACCGCTCAAATGGTTATGTTCACAAATAGCAATACCTACTGTTGAAATGATTGTTCCTATGTGAGCGATACTACGTAAATCACTATCATCTGAGGCCGCTGCATCAGATGACACGGCATTGATACGAGCAGCACTACTCATAGATAGTTTTGAGCCGTCGAACCAAATTGTTGACTGCCCCTGGCTAGCCATTTCTTTCTCCAATCCCCGGATAATTTTGGTTGAATCGATTTCAGTACCCATTGCAACGCTTGCAATAGTGCTTGCAAGACTCATCTTTGCGCGCTCTAAAGCAACAAAAGGAATATCTTCACTCTTGGTTTCTAAAACTAACTTAGCCAGTTGCCTTGCCAAACTCATAAATAATCCAATCAATTTTTTGTTTTAATCAGCTTGCGCACCGGCTGCTCTGATAATCGGAGGCCACTTTTTAATATCATCTTGAATAATTTTCTCAAACGACTGTGGCGATCCTAGTGGGTTAGGAGGCAAATCATAGCCCTGAGAATTTAACTTATCCCGTATTTCCTTAGTGGCCATGATCTCAGACAACTCCGAGTTGATTTTGTTCACAATAGACAGGGGAGTCTTCTTTGGTGCAACAATTCCCAACCAAGTAAAAACTTCATAATCTTTAACTCCAAGCTCTACTAATGTTGGTATCTGTGGTAGCTGAGCAGAACGCTGGAGTGTTGATACTCCAAATGCCCTGAGTCTTCCGGTTCGTATTTGATTAATAACGACTGGTAAGTTATAAAAACCAAAGTCAACCTCGTTGGTTATAACAGCCATAACACCTTGAGGGGCTGACTTATAGGGAACATGAAGTATTTTGGTTCCTGTTAAGTTTTCAAACACAACTCCCGAAATATGATGACTTGAACCTGATCCACTGGATGAGTAAGAAAATGCGTTTGCAGGCTTAGACTTAATAGCTTCAAGCAGTTCGGCAAATGATTTGTATGGACTGTTCTCAGGCACTACTAAAACATTGGTAAGACCACTGACTAGTGCAATCGGTGCAAAATCCGATCCCCCATCAAATCCTGGCTTGTTATAAAGAGCCATATTAAAAACCATACCCCCGGTGAAAGTAAAACCTAGTGTGTATCCATCAGGATTTGCGCGTGCAAGCTCTGCCATTGCAATGGTTCCCCCAGCACCGGGTTTATTCTCAACAACAATGCTTTGACCGATTCGTTTACTCAACTCGTTAGATAAAGTTCTTGCCAAACCATCCCCTGCACTTCCTGCTGCCAAAGGCGTAAGTAACCGAATAGTCCTGACTGGGTAAGAATCTGCGCAATAAGAAATTGTTATACAAAGTAACAAATTTAAAGATATCAGAAATTTCAAAATTAAGTTAAATGAGGATTTAAATATAGAAATGCAGATTTGAATCATTTTTTGTAGTTCCAATTGCGGTATTTATTCGATTGTGATTTTTCTCTCAACGACAATTTTTGACCATTTAGTAACTTCTGATTTAATGTACATAGAGAAATCATCAGGTGTTCCTCCAATCAATTCCAAACCGTCCTTGGAAAGTTTGGCTAGTATTTCGGGATCTTTTAATATTTTATTAATTTCGGAGTTAAGTTTAAGAATAATGACGCTGGGTGTTTTTGCAGGAGCCAACACACCGTGCCAAGCAACCGCCTCATAACCAGGAAATCCACTCTCAGCGACCGTTGGGACGTCGGGTAATAATTTAGAGCGACTTTTACTTGTTACCGCAACCGCTCTTATCCGTCCCTCAAGTACCATTGGCGTGGATGAACCTGCGTCACCAAAAGTCATGGTGACAACCCCTGCAATAGCATCCATCAATGCTGGACCTGCACCTTTATAAGGTATGTGAGTTAACTGAATTCCTGACGATTTCATGAATAACTCAGCCGCCAGTTGAGCCGAACTACCGTTTCCAGCAGTACTAAAGGATAATGCTCCGGGCTTAGTCTTTGCAGCGGACACTACATCTTGCAAGGACTTTACTGGAACATTCAAATTCACCCCAATCACATAAGGATAACTTGTCAACTGAATGACAGGCGAAAAATCTCGAACAGGATCGTAACTAATCTTTGGAAATAAGGAGGGATTAATCGCATTCGGTCCGGTCTGTCCAAGGAGTAGTGTGTACCCATCTGGTAATGCTTTTGCTACTGCATCACTTCCCACAATTCCTCCCGCACTGCCTCTGTTATCAACGACAAAAGGCTGTCCAAGTTGAACAGACAGTTTTTGAAAAATGATTCTTGCGACTATATCTGCACCACCACCGGCCGCAAATGGAACAATAACTTTAACTGGTCGGTTAGGATAATCGTCGGCATTCGCTCTAGTCAGTGCTAGTGAGATCAATAATACAAAAAATACTTTTGATTTTTCTTTGTGTAGCTTTGCTATAGTAGTATTAAACAAGTAAGTCATGATCAAGTTAAACATCTAAAATTAAACTTACGTCATCTGCACTGTCTATTGACCAAATTTGATCAATTAACTTATGTGTATTAATAGGAAAAGCTGCATTTGAGGATAGTGATATAAGTTTTTTTTCTAGATCATGATCAGATAAGGGTACCGATAAAGATCCTTTAGCTTTAGAAATTTGGGTTATCAGCTTACTCTTATCTACAAAAGCAATCTCCACCGTCGCAGCATCCACTGACATTTTGGGATCATCAAAAAATTTTACCTTTGAACCTATCCATTTAACAGTTGTGTTTTTAATAGCTTCATCACTAAATTCAGGCAATCCGGCTTTTCCTTTTAGTAAAACAATTCCAACAGCATGCTGAGCACTAACCTGAGACTCTCGGCCCGTTAATATACTGGGTCTATCTGTTCGTTGTCTAAGAAGAGGATGTCCGGTAAGCTTAATAACTTCTATGTTCCTAAAATCTATATTTTTTTCCTGGAGCGTAACGAATAATTCCAAACACGCTTCAATTACTGGATTGAGGACAACTCCACAGGGATAAGGCTTATATGTATTTTTTTGAATTTCCCAATCAAACCCAAGATTGTTTTGTAAAGCCACAAAATCAAGTTCTTGTCCATATACATTCAAAAATCCACGTTCCCCCTCCAATGGTAGATCTGGGCCACTAAAATCATTTTTCGCAAGTAGCGCTGAAAGCAATCCATTTCTTGCAGCATTGCCAACACTAATACTCTTGGACATCGTACCTAAAGTCTCAACTAAACCCGAGGCTTGTGAAGATGCATTCCCTATCGTCCACAATAGCTGTTTTACATTCAAGCCCATTGCCTTGCCTGCAGCAATTGCTGCACCAAACACTCCACAAGTGGAAGTGATATGCCAACCCCTTGAGTAATGCTGGGGAGAGACTGCATTACCAATCCGACACTCTATGTCAACACCTAAGACATGAGCTAATAAAAACGCCCTTCCATTAAGCCTAAGTTGCTGAGATAACGCAAATAAAGCTGCAGCAACCGGTGCTGTAGGGTGAATAATGGTTGGAATATGAGTATCATCAAAATCAAACACATTGGCTGACATTGCATTAAGGGCAGCAGCATTCAATATATCGGTTTTAATATTTCTTCCAATTACACTTGCAATAGAGTTTGAGCTAAAAGATTGGTAGACCTGGATGGCTTTACTTATTGTGTCATCTGTACCAGCAGCAAAACAAACTGCAAAATAATTGATCAACGAGCGCTTTGCTTCATGAATGACAGATGCGGGGATGTGCTCATACTCAGTCTCAAATATGAATTGACTAAGGATTGAGCTAATTTTCCGGGGATTTGTCATTTACTAAAAGTTGCTTTACTACAATATGGTTAACTCGACCTTACCGATCCTCTTGATTGAATTTAAAAAATCTCTCTAAATCTTCTAATTCTTTTTTTATTCCTCTTGTTTTTGAGCTTGAGATTGCAGCCTATTCAATTTGTACTTACTCAGGCTGAACTCCAGCGGCCTTCATAGCGACTCTCCATCGTTCCAAATCATTTTTCAAAAAACTTTTTAAGAACTCAGGGGTTGCCTGCTCTGGTGTCGCAATAATTGCACTCATTTCAGTGTATTTTTGTACCAATTGAGGGTCCTTCAGTGCAACTCTCAAAGCCGCACTTAATTTATCGATGACAACTCTGGGAGTGCCCTTAGGAGCATAAAGCCCGTGCCAAACTGCAAGTTCAAAACCTGGCAAGCCTGATTCTGAGAAAGTGGGTACATCGGGTAATATTTTCAGGCGAGTGGAGGTTGCAACTGCAATTGCTTTTACTCCGCCACTCTTGATATGTCCAATGGTACTGGCGGGCTGATCGCAAATCATATCGACCTGCCCGCCAAGCAAATCATTGAGGGCTGGACCAGTGCCTTTATAAGGAATATTTAACCAATTTGAGCCTGAAGTGTATTGAAATAAAACATCACATAAATGGGAAGTAGAGCCAACCCCTGCATTGGCAAAATTTAACTTACCAGGATATGATTTTGCATATCCGACTACACCCTTAATGTCATCAAAAGCAAAACCCTTTCTAGCCACCAAAATCATAGGAACAGCATTTACATAACCAATAGGTTCAAAATCAGCTATGGGGTCAAAGGAGAGTTTTGCATACAAAGATGGAGCACTTGCATGAGCCATATTGTGGAAAAGTATTGTGTAGCCATCTGACGGTGCTCGAGCAACCTTAGCGGCTCCGATTGTGCCTCCTGCACCTCCGGTGTTCTCAATCAAAACAGTCTGATTTAAGGACTTCCCCATGACCTGTGCCAAAATTCTACCCAGCACGTCCGTAGATCCTGCAGGCGGAAATGGAATTACAAAAGTTATAGGTTTATTCGGATAATCAAAAGACATTTCAGCAAAAGCTTGAATGCTAGCAATACTTAGTATGAATGCACTAATTAAACACTTCAAAGCTATTGGGCTGTTGATAATTAAATGTCGTTTATTAAAACCAACTGACATGATATATTTTTCTCTTAATAAAAAGAACGAAGAATTCACTAATTTGGTTTTAAGTGTTAGAAGGGTTCTCAACATTTATTTTTCCCCATACGTTTGATTAAAATACAAAATAATTCTGATTCATAGTGGATCGATTAAGGAATAAATTTCAAGATTCTTTGAGTCCACTGGCTTATACAACTCTCGCATAAGTGGATCATGACCTGCAATAACGTGTCTTTCTGAGTCAGCAAGTTTTTCAATCAATTCGTAGCCCTCAAGCATATTGATGGTGTTGACAACGATGGGAAAAGGAGATCTTTTTTTGAAATTTTCTAAATAGTGTGATGCATCGGAGGTCAATACAATCCATCCTCGCTTTGTATGGACCCTCACGATTTGTAGTCCCATCGTATGCCCACCAACCCAATGCACTGTGATTCCAGATCTAAGCTCATAGTCACCATCCTCAAACTGCACGCGTTTTTCAAAATTAGCATGAATGAGATGGCAAATGTCGTTCGGATCATAAGCATGATTACAAAAATCGTGACGCATATGCTTGCCAGTTGCATAGCTCATTTCGCGCTCTTGCAAATGAAACCTAGTAGTTGGTAATAACTCTGTATTCCCTGCATGATCATAATGTGCATGAGTAATTACTGTATCTTTGACATCTGACAGAGCAATACCTGCAGTCTTGAGTGATTCAATGGGGCACCTAAGGAAAGTTCTTCCTCTGTCTTTTGCAGCCTTTGCATTGAAACCTGTGTCCACCAAAATAGTCTCACTATCAGACTTTAAGAACCAAACAAAGTAATCCATGTTAGTCGCTTCATCATGGGGGTCATAGGCTATAAAATTTTCATTGCGTTTTCTTTGTACGGTCGCATACCGCATAGCATAAGCTTCCCAGGCGAGAGTTGTCATTTATCAGTCTCCATCTGTCAAATTAACACAAAAAAACGTTTCATTTACGGGATTTTTTATGATTATGAATATCCCTAAGCGGCTCTACTAAGTAAGGAATTAATCCGCTCGGATTTTCAATCATTGGGAAATGACCGAACCCACTTAACTCTATGAAGTGAGAGCCGTTTACTTCTTTAGCAATTTTTTTAGTTTCATCTGGAGATGCAGAATAATCATAATTCCCGGTCAACAGCCATAGCGGTGTCTTCAAAGTATTGATTAGGGACGTGACTAAATGCGCATCAAAATCATCGCTATAAAAAGACAAATCTCCATCGTATACACTTGGGGCTCCTTGGGAGTAAATCCAAGTAGCCTGATCACGACTGCTTTTCTCGCTTTGAGGAGCCAACAATGATCCGACCCACGCAGCAGCTAATCTAGATCCGTGAACCTGGGGATGGTTTAAATATACAGAGCGTCTACCCCTTGAGCAATAAGGGGCCTCTAATAAAACTGCCCCATCAAACCTGTCTGGGTACTTAGCCAATAATACAAGGCCGATCGCTGAGCCCATCGAACACCCCATCAGAGTTGCCCGATCTATTTTGCAAGCATCCATATAACTGATGATCCATCGACAATAGTCTTGCTCGGTTAAGTTCCAGTTCCAGTTGGGCTGGTCATGTGGCAATGGAGATCTTCCGTGCCCCGGCAAATCAAAGGCATGCATGGACCAATATTGAAGAGCGGAAGGTATAAGATCATGGCCATTGTTTGTGGTCAAAGTTCCCATCAAACCATGCCACTGTCTAGAGTCCGCGCCTGCGGTGTGGAGCATCAACAAAACGGGACCCTCGTGTTTGCCCGCTTGCTCAGCATATACCCACTCCCCCCTGCTCTCGTCAATGCATATATAGTGTCCTTTAATCTGGCTTAGTACACCTCTATTCCAATTAACATGCTTTGAGTTACTAGGAGAAAGCGCAAGTCGCACATAATCAATCACTCGTTCAGCAAGAGGAAGAACTTGTGCAATATTTATATTTGTTCCTAAGATTTGAAACTCAGGGCATCCTCGCCTTAAAGCTCCAATGGATTGATAACCTGGCTCTGGAATTTCTTTAAAAATTTGATTCCATACACTAACATCTGCTTTTAGAACTACAGAATCATTTGAACCTAATTGTGGTGCGATATCAATTTGAATTGACTGCTTTTGTGTATGTTCCTCATTGTCAATTATTTCTAGACTCAGATGAACAGGACAATTTTTTACGTCTTGTGCAATTTCAGGGCGATTAAGCACATCTGCGACAACTATTGAAACCCTCTTAAGCAGTGCATTCATACGGCTGTCGTTCATGCTAAATCGCCCTTGACTTTATCTAATGTTATTGCTGATCTGAGATGAATTTATACATTGCGGTGTGGTCGGCACCCTTTGTAAGTGATCCCTCTGCAGCTTTCCAGGTAATGACACATTGCTTTGCAAAATCATCGGGCGTACCCATACGGTCAATAAAATCTAGAGCCGTCTGAAGATCCTTACGCATCAAAGAAAGTGAGAATCCTGATGCATAAGTCCCTGAGAGCATGAAGTTTTCGACTTTGACATCAGTGGTATTGTTTTTTCCAGTGGAGGTGTTAAAAACTTTGTTTGCTAAATGTGGATCGATGCCAAACTTTTGAGCAGCAACCAATGCCTCGCAAACTGCAAGTAGGCCTGATGCAGATACATAGTTATTGAGCGCTTTAACTGCGTGGCCTGCTCCATTGGGGCCAACATGAGTAAGCGTCTTTCCCATAGCTGACAAAATTGGGGTAACAGTTGCCACAGTACTCTCACCGCCTCCAATCATGATAGAGAGCGTTCCATCAACAGCACGTTTAACGCCGCCCGATACAGGTGCATCAACAAACCCAATCCCAAGAGCCATTAGTTTTTCAGCGTTTGCACGGGTTCTTACTGGATCTGAAGAACCCATATCAATCAAAACCTGCTCAGAGTTTAATTGCTCAGCGATTCCTTTGGATTTGGAATCACCCCATAGCAATTGATCAACGACGTTACTATCTGGCAGCATCAAGATAATCACATCAGAGGAATCAACTACAGCACTAGGATTGGCTTTGGAATGAAAAGCTGACTCCCCCTCAAACGATGCAAGCGCAGTCTCATTCAAATCATAGCCACTAACTGAGTACTTACCTTTGAGTAAACAGCGCACCATCGGCACGCCCATTTGCCCTAAGCCAATAAATCCAATTTTTGCTTGGGACACTATTAAATCCCCATTTCTTTAAATACTTCCTTAGCTCCCCTAAAGCTATCAATAGCAGCCGGGACACCGCAATATATCGCTGTTTGCAAAAAAATCTCGGAAATCTCTGTTTTGGTAAGACCATTGTTAATAGCACCCCTGACGTGTAGCTTAAGTTCATGGGGACGGTTAAGCGCTGTCAACATGGACAAGTTAATAATACTGCGAGTTCTGCGATCTAGTCCAGGACGATTCCAAATTTCATGCCAGCAATACTCAGTTACCAACTCTTGCATCGGCATATTAAAGTCATCGGCATTTTTCAGTGAGTTATCCACATACTCAGTACCAAGTACCTCACGACGTGTTTTCAAACCTTTTTCAAATAAATCTTTATTCATAACTATCTCCTTTAAAAAAATAAATACTAAGTTTACCTAAACTAAAATGAATCAATCCAAACAAGAATTAGTTGAGCTGATTCTCCAACACACCAAGTGCGGCCTTTTGAGCATTGCTAACATGCTCAAATGAAATTGCTCTAGCCCCAGCTGAGTCTCTCGCCTTAATACAATTAACCAAAGCTTCAATTTCTCTTAAACTTTGGGGCAGCCGATCCTCTAACATCAGTGAAGTAGCCCTAAGTAAGCTAACTCTTGAAAGCAAACCGCCCAAAACTTCACTCACCAAGTTATTACCGCATCCACCTAGTAATATTCCGTAAAACTCGGCTTTGGCTTCGAGCACTCCCTCTGAGTCGTTTTTCTTTCCTGCCTCTTTAAGACGTTTTACCGTTTTAACCAAATCTTTGATTTGTAGGTCAGTAGCATGAATTGTGAACTCCTGGGCTGCGTAGCTCTCAAGCAATTGTCTAAGTGCATAGAGCTCTCTGGCTTGAACGATGCTCATTGATGCGACTTCTGGACCACGATGAGGAACTATTACGATTAACTTTTCAGCCTCCAATTTGCGCATTGCCTCTCTAAGAGACTGGCGACTAACTCCTAACATCTCGCAAAGCTCTCTCTCAATTAATTTTTCACCAGGTCGCAACTCACCACGAATAATTGCTTGACGCAGAGTGTTTTCCACTTGTGCGCGAAGCGTTTCTAATTTAACTTGTTTGAGTTCGGTCACCATGAACGCAATCTTATATTGTCTGACAATATGTCAATATTATGGTAAACCTGAATAGCCATTGTTTTTTTCAAGAAACATAATGCTTTCATTCATTGGTTAATTTGTTGAATAGATAAACACAAAAAACATAAGGAGCAGTCCCTTGAATTCCATTAAACGTAACACTCTCAAAAAATTAAGTTCATTGGTAGGTTTAGGACTAGCAAGCAATTGGCCGATGGAGTCATTTGCACAATCGAACACAGTCAAGGTTGGAGTAATACTGCCCCTATCAGGTGCGAATGCACAGTTTGGCGTAAACTCAAAACAAGGTGTTGAACTTGTAGCCGATGAAATTAATGCAAGCGGTGGACTCAAAGGCCTTGGCGGAGCCAAAATTTCATTAGAAATTGCAGACTCAACATCTACCCCAAATAATGCTGCAACGATCGCACAAAGACTTATTGCTGAAAATAACTGCTGTGCAATTCTTGGTGCGTTTGCTTCCTCACTTACATTGGCAATATCAGAGGTGACAGAGCGAAGAGGTATTCCTCTTATCACTATGTCATACTCAGATCAACTAACCAGCAGAGGTTTTAAGAACGTTTTCCAAGTAACTCCGAAAGGAAGTGTGATTGGAAAAGCCCAGTTCAATTTTGCACACGATCTCTCTGGTGGAATTGCAAAGACAAATAAAATTGCAATTATGTATGAGGATACGGCTTTTGGTACTTCTACAGCAACTGGTATTAGAAACGCCGCCAAAGAGGCAGGCGTAGAAATTGTTATGGACGAGGCGTACCCACTGGGAATTACCGATGTAACGCCCCTTGTCAACAAACTCAGAGCGTCAAAAGCACAAGTTGTTTTCCCAGTCTCTTACTTAAATGACAGTTTGCTTATCGTCAGAGCACTTCGTCAACAAAAAATATCTATTCCAATCGTTGGCGGTTCAGCAGGTTACGTTATTCCAGACTTTGCAAAAGCTCTTGGTGAATATGCAGACGGTGTTTTATCAATTTGCTCTGCTAACTACGACCTAGACACAAGCTTTACTGAGAAATACAGAAAACGCTTCAACACTTTCATGGTTCATGAAGCGTTAGAGCATGCGGTCTCAATGGACGTTCTAGCTCAAACAATCAACTCCACAAAGTCAGCTAAACCAGAGGACATCTCCAAAGCACTTCGGACCTTAACCTTTACAGATGGTTGGGCTAAGACTATGACCAATGGCAAAGTCAAGTTTGACGAGTCCGGATTAAATACATTTGCTGATCCTGTAATGGTTCAATGGCAAAAAAATGAACTCGTGACTGTTTGGCCACAAAAGTATGCCAAGGGCAAATTTCTTGATAAAGTAAACTGAACTCCCACGCAGTTTTGTTAAATGACAGTTTCTTAATTTATCAATTTATTTTTTAAATGGCACTCATACAAGCCATCCTTGATGGATTAATGCTGGGCGGTGTTTACAGCGTGATCTCAATTGGACTAACGTTAGTTTTTGGCGTTATCTCAATCGTAAACTTTGCACAAGCACAATTTTTAATGATAGGCATGTATGTGGCCTATTATGCTTGGGCCGTCTTTGGTATTGATCCTATTTTTGGTGCTTTACTATCATTTGCAGTTGCTTTTGTAATTGGTTATTTAACGCAACAATTTTTGATCTCAAAGGTACTCAAGGCACCAGAGGTTGCGCAGATTTTCTTAACCGTAGGTTTGTTGATAGTTTTGGATAATCTGGCCCTGATTTTATTTGGCTCTGAATTTAAATCAGTTCAAACTCCCTACCAAAATGAATCCATTGAGTTTGGCGGTTTGATTGTCAGTGCTCCTTACGCCATTTCATTTTGCGCATCTGTGGTTGCAGGTCTTGGTGTTTGGTGGTTACTTGCAAGAACTTGGTGGGGTAGAACTGTACGAGCTACCTCACAAGACAGAATGGCAGCTCAACTCATTGGCGTAAATCCCGAGAAAATCTACCGCATAACATTTGCCCTTGGAGTTGCCTTAACCGCATTTGGTGGAGGGATTATTTTGCCTTACCTAACAGCCTCTCCAAGCGTGGGCGAACAGTTTGGCGTTCTAATGTTTACAGTTGTAGTCCTGGGTGGCCTAGGCAATGTGATGGGGGCGGTGATTGGTGGATTAGCCGTGGGTGTAATACAGTCTGTTTCTAGTTTATTTTTGCCAATTCAGTTGCAGAATTTAACATTATTCTGTGTTTTCATTCTGACTCTGGCACTAAAACCCGAGGGGCTAATTGGTCGCAGGACTGGTTGATATTTGATTTATGGTGATGCAAAATAATCCAGCACTTTCAATCTAAACAATATTTAATGTGAAGTCAAATAATCTTAACACCTACGCTAAACCGAGCGTCATCTTACTGGCGAGCGTATTGGTATGTTTAGCCCCTTTCTGTGTCTCAGATCAGGGGTATGCAATAAGAGTATTTACCCTCCTATTTTTATTCGCCAGCATGGCTCAGTCCTGGAATATCGTAGGCGGATTAGCCAACCAAATCTCACTAGGACACGCAGCGTTTTTTGGTCTTGGTGCCTATACTTCTACCCTTCTTTTAATTCATTTTGCTCTATCCCCATGGCTAGGTTTTTTGGCAGGAATGTCTGTTGCAGGACTAACCGGGGCGTTACTTAGTCTTCCAACCATGAGACTACGGGGGCATTATTTTGCACTTGCAACTCTTGCATTCGCAGAAGTCCTTCGCTCGATCGCCAACACATGGAGTTCTCTAACTGGCGGGCCCGTGGGTTTATCTGTTCCTTTTTCTGCTGAAGGCGGTCTTGCTCTAATGCAATTTAAATCCGGGGTGCCCTTTTACTTTATTATGCTTGCCATGTTTATCCTAAGTACATTTATTTATAAGCAAATTAGTCAAAGGAAAATAGGCTATGAACTGCGTGCATTAAAAGCGAATCCGGCATCAGCTCAGGCAATTGGGATAAACGTTACGAAAACCAAGATCCTTGCATCCATAATTTCTGCCTCTCTAATGGGCGGGTGTGGAGTTTTGTTTGTTCAATTCAACTTCTTCTTTGACCCAGACTCAATATTTTCATTGGTCAGCATTTCAATTCGAGTCGCTTTAATATGTATTATTGGCGGTATCGGGACCGTGTGGGGACCTTTAATAGGAGCCTGTTTCTTACTACCATTGGAGGAGGTTTTTAACAGTACCTTATCAGCCAAAGGAGCAGGGATTTCACAACTCGCATACGGATTGATACTCATTGCAATCATCTTAGTTGAGCCAAGAGGCTTACAAGCCTTGTTTGGCCGCATATCAAAAAAATTAGGTATTTGAAATGCAATTAACTACAGAAATCCTTTCTGCAAAATCCTTAACTCGCCGCTTTGGTGGCCTTACAGTTGTTAATGAATTAGACATTAGCATCAATAAAGGTGAGATTGTTGGTTTAATTGGTCCCAACGGGGCAGGTAAAACCACTTTATTTAATTTACTAGTGGGTCTTATTAAACCCAGTAGTGGAGACGTTTACTTTGAGGGTAAAAGTCTGCGCAATTACGCAACCCATGAGCGAAGCAAAATGGGCCTTGTCAAAACGTTTCAAAATGTTGCACTTTTCTCTGATATGAGTGTAATAGAGAACGTTTTGACTGGTGCATTGCAAAAAATGCCCCTGAAAAAAGCCAAAGATTTTGCTTACGAGAATCTAGAGAAAGTAGGACTTGCCCACATAGCTCTCAAGAACGCCGCCGATCTGACATTTCCAGAAAAAGCATTGGTTGAGTTGGCAAGAACTCTTTGTACTTGTCCGAAATTAATATTGCTCGACGAAGTTATGGCGGCACTTAATGAATCCGAAATGGATCACATACTAGACCTCATTCAAAGGCTTAGAAACGCTGAGGCTCTTACTTTTGTAGTGATCGAACATCATATGCGAGCCATCATGAATTTATGCGAAAGAATTGTTGTGATTAATTTTGGTAAAAAAATTGCGGAAGGAAATCCTTCCTTTATCAGCCAACACCCCGAGGTCATCGCTGCTTACTTGGGAAATGAGTCTTAAGCCAATAAAAATTAATTTGCATGAATATCTTAGAAATAGAAAATCTTGAGGCTTCTTACGACGGCATACCTGTCTTAAGTAATATCAATATAAAAATTGAAAAAGGATCCTTTGTAGCTGTCATTGGAGCAAATACGGCTGGTAAAAGTAGTTTGCTCAAATCAATCTCAGGATTAATGCCCCATCTTTCAGGCTCTATAAAGTTTGAGGAGCAAAACCTTACAGCCCTAAAACCTCATGAAATTCCATTTCAAGGTATTGCACATGTTCCTGAAGGCCGACACATATTCCCGGTCATGAATGTTCGAGAAAACCTACTTTTAGGGGGGTTTGTAAAAAAAGATAGTGCGCATGAAGTTACAAACAACCTTGATACGATCTTTAATATGTTCCCCAAACTAAAGGAACGATCAAATCAGCTAGCTGGTACCCTCTCTGGGGGGGAACAACAAATGGTTGCTATTGGAAGAGCCCTCATGAGCTCTCCCAAGCTCTTACTCCTTGATGAGCCAAGTCATGGACTAGCACCAAAGATAGTTCAAGAGTTGCATGACACATTACTTAAAATTCATAGTTCGGGGGTAACAATACTACTTGTAGAGCAAAATACGAAACTAGCTCTCTCGGTTGCAAACTATGCTTTTGTGCTTCAAACGGGCAAGATCGTCCTAGAAGGACCGTCATCTACTTTGCTGAACGATTCTCGAATTAAGGAAGCCTACTTAGGTATTTGAAGTTATCATAGGGGGAAATGGACTATCAACCTTAGACTCTATGTCAACTAGCTTCTCATCCAACAATAAAAATAAGCTTTCTACCCAAGCTTTTTTAACTTTACTGTTGATTGGATTCATGATGGGAGCTAATCATGTAAGCGCAAGGTTCGCGTTCAATGACGGATTAGACATAACGACTGCTGTCCTAGCTCGCTCCAGCATTACTAGTTTAATAGTCATGCTTATGATCATTTACCAGGGCGTTCCGAGAGTGATCTCCAAAGATCACAAAAAATACCTATTTATTGTTGGCTTATTACTTAGCATTCAAAGTTTCTGTATATACGGGGCTGTTGCCAGAATGCCTGTAGCTTTGGCACTTTTAGCATTCAATACATATCCCCTTGTGGTAGCTCTATTGGCTAAGTTGTTTTACAAAGAAGTGATCGAGCCCAAAGTGCTGTGGTTGATGCCAGTAATGCTGATAGGACTTGGACTGGCATTGGATGTCTTTGGAGCGGCCTCAGGGCTTGGCGCACAAGCACAGTGGAACCTCATTGGTGAGGGTGTTGCATATTCATTTACTGCCGCATTTACTTTCTCAATCGCACTCCTTATTACTCAACACAAAACTCCAGGAGTAGACGGACGAATAAGATCCGTGTTTACGATGAGTATGGTTGCAGTTATCAGTTTAGGTCTATGCATCGCACAAGGAGGACCTCACTTACCCCAACACTACTCTGGCTGGCTTGGAATGGCACTGTTGATCCTACTTTACGGCACCGCCTTTACAATAATGTTCACAGTTTTACCTCGACTAGGTGCAGTTGGTAATACGTCTATTATGAATGTTGAACCTGTATGTGCACTCATCCTTGCCTGGCTTATTTTGGACCAGCAAATCTCTTTTATGCAGATCATTGGCGCTTTAATTGTCGTGTCAGGGGCAATATTATTGGGCCTCAGAAAAAATTAATAAATCATATTGCGTAAGATTGATTTTTTACGATGTGGAAATTAATAAAAGCAACAAGCGAAATTTAGCTTCAAAATAATAACTGCAGCTTTGGCCATATTGAAAACCCTATGTTTAGCTGGGTCCTTGTCAATATATAGTTAGGATTCAAATTCCATCGGAGAAATTCTAACAATGACAAATTTCACGCTCAACGCCAAACGATCCTTTATTAAAAAATCTCTATTTATTAGTGCATTTATTTGCATCCCAATTTGTACCCAACTAACTTGGTCACAAAATCTTCCCTCTGCCAAGCCAGAGAGTGTTGGGATGTCAACAAAGAAACTTGAACACATTACCCAAGTCTTTCAAGCTGAGGTTGATAAGGGTGCTATACCTGGAATGATTTTACAAATCAACCGTAACGGGAAATTGGTTTATACGTCTGTGGTGGGTTTTAAAGACAAGGCTAAAAACCAGCCAATGACAAAAGATTCGATTTTTAGAATCTACTCCATGACTAAGCCAATGGTCTCAGTAACTGCAATGCAATTAGTTGAGGAAGGCAAGATTCAACTTACAGACCCCATCTCAAAATTCTTACCCGAATTCAAGGACATGCAAGTCAGTGTCGCCAAGACAGATGCTAAGGGAGAGACATATTACGATGCTGTTCCGGCGCTTAAGCCAATCACTGTGCAAGATCTTTTAAGACATACCTCAGGTATAGGGTATCCTGAAATCATCAAGAACCCAATTATTAAACGCTCCTACATTCAGGGTGGACTTTTCGTCCCAGACGGTACTGATTATGATCAGCGTCGACTAACTCCTAAAGAATTTGTTACGGCCGTCGCCAATGCCCCTTTGTCAACACAACCAGGCACCAATTGGGAGTACAGCATGTCTGTTGACGTACTGGGACGTGTTATTGAAGCCGCAACTGGACAAAGACTAGGTGATTACATGCAAGCTCACCTCTTTAAACCCCTGAACATGGTCGATACTGGCTTTAAAGTGCCAAAGGAAAAAGTAGCACGTCTAGCTCAACCGTTTAATGTTGATCCAACCACTCAACAGCCAATTAAATTATTAGATGTAACGATTGACCCCGCTAATGACTCCGGTGGAGCGGGAGGCGTTTCGACAGCGGCAGATTATATGAATTTTGTATCTATGTTGGTCAATAACGGTGAGTTAAATGGTCAAAGAATCATCTCTCCAATGACTCTTCGTTTGATGACTTCTGATCAATTAGGCTCCAGAACAGGCAACCCATTGTCTCCGGGCCAATTATTGATGGGTGTAAACGGGTATACTTTTGGTCTGGGATTCATGGTCCGCCAGGGTACAGGACTATCAGAAGTACCTGGCTCTGAGGGGGAGTTTATGTGGGCTGGAGCTGCGGGGACTTTCTTTTGGGTAGATCCAAAAGAAAAACTCGGAGTAGTTCTTATGACTCAAGTCCCGGGGCCTATTCGCCCCTACTACAGAAGATTGATAAAACAATTGGTAAGTGCTGCAATAGAGCGGTAAGGAGCGGTAAGTTGACTTTTTTTAAAGTGGTATTTTTTATAAAGGAAATTAAATGAACAAATCTGAACTCATCGAACACATGGCAAGTGATGCTGATATTTCTAAAGCTGCGGCAAGCCGCGCCTTAGCCTCGTTCATCGAAAACGTAGGTAAATCCTTGACAAAAGGTAATTCAGTTACTTTAGTTGGTTTTGGCACATTTAGCCAAAAGAAAAGAGCTGCCAGAGCTGGCCGTAATCCATCAACTGGTGCAACTATTAAAATCGCAGCATCTAAAGTTGTTCGTTTTAGTGCAGGTAAGACATTAAAAGATCGCGTTAATAAGCGCTAATCTTTCAAACCCCCTAGAGATTTAATCATTTCTAGGGGGTCGTTCTATTAAAAAACAAGCGGGTGATGTAATTTTCAACCTCATTTGCCCCCCGCGTTGAATACCCTACTCCATTATCAATTTTTCACTTAATTTCATTAGTTCAATATTTCAATAGTTATGAGAAATCAAATTTTAAGGATTTCAATTTTCTATTTGCAATGGCTACTTATATCAAGTGCAATTGCTGAATTACCAAACTCAATTAATGAAAATGAAATTCGGTACGCAGCAGTTAAAAGTTTCCCAGAATACTTAGATTTATTAACCCTCCCCAATGACTCACTTGCCAGTGCTGTTGACATTCAAAAGAATGCTATTCAAATAGAAAAGCTGTTTCAAAAAAGAGGCTTTGAAACAAAACAATTCCACAATAACGGCAAACCGCTTGTATTGGCTGAATACCCGGCAGAATTGGCAAAAAAGACCATATTGTTCTACATTCACTTTGATGGTCAACCCGTGATTCCCTCCCAGTGGAGCCAATCCAGTCCATGGCAGCCAGTCGTTAAGAAAAAGAACTCAAGTGGAAAGTGGGAATTAGTTAACAAAGAGGAATTACTTAATCCCAACTTTGACCCAGAGCTCAGGGTATTTGGTCGTTCATCCTCTGACGACAAGGGCCCAATTATGATGTTCCTTGCTTCAATTGATTTGATGAAATCAAAGGGCTTAACCCCAGCAATCAATATAAAAGTAATACTCGATAGCGAGGAGGAAGTAAATTCTCCCGGAATACCTGGCGCAGTTAGTCAGAATAAAGATTTTCTTAAAGCCGACGCATTGGTAATTTTTGATATGGCAAGTCATCCAAGTGGTAGGCCAACTGCAATTTTTGGTAACAGAGGCGTACAAACTCTTACCCTAACCGTATACGGTCCAAAAGCACCACTTCACAGCGGTCACTACGGCAACTATGTGCCCAATCCTGCATTGAATTTAGCTAGACTTTTATCCTCTATGAAGAACGATAAAGGCCAGGTTACGATTCCTGATTACTATTCAACCACTAAACTCTCTAAAGAAGACATAGAAGTTCTAGATTCTGTTGGAGATGATGAAAGTGCATTAAGAAAACGAGTAGGTATTTCTAAGCCCGACGCAGTTGCATCAAACTACCAAAGATCTCTTCAATATCCATCTCTCAATATAAGAGGTATGCTCTCAGGTGGAGTGGGCAAAGAGGCCGCAAATATAATTCCCCAAGAAGCTGTAGCTGACCTGGATATCAGAACAACCACTGAGGCGAGTGCTGATTATTTAACAAATTTAATTAAAAATCACATCAAGCAACAGGGCTTTTATCTGATTGATCATGATCCAACAGATGCCGAGCGCATGGAGTACCCATTGATTGTCAAAATTAAAGAGGGAACTTCTGCCCACGCTGCACGTCAACCCATTGATACTCCGGTTCGCAAATGGGTTGAAACGGCAGAGATCAGTGCATATAGTAATGTTGGTGGTACTAAGCCAGTTATCATAAGAGCATCTGGGGCTACAGTACCTACATATGAGATTGTTGGTCCTCTGGCACTACCCTTTGTTATTGTTCCAACGGTTAACACCGATAATAACCAACACGCTTATGACGAAAATCTTAGGATGGGAAATTACCTAACGGGTATGAGGACAATGCTAGGGTTACTAAACACCCCTTATCCATAGTTGAATATATTGGTCTTTAAGCAGTACTATTGTCCAGTCGAGTCGTTCTTTTTCCCTTGGGTTTATTCATAGCGGGTAAACCCACATACTCTGGAATTTTTTTTGAGTTTAAATACAGTGATTAAATAGTGAGAGATGATTTTGTCGGCCTGAAAAAATGGGATACCGGCACTTCGACCCTCTTTTATTTTCAATTGACCAAAATTACATAATCATTTTCAAGTCTACGGTCTCCAATATTCAGGTTTTATCATGATACATAAGTACAATTTTTCACGTCTCATATCTGTTTCTTTAGTTTGTCTAAGCGCAATTTTTATCATCGGCTGCGCTGAAATGCAACCGCCTACAACTGGAAAGAAAGAACTCATCATCATTGGAATAGATGAGAAACAAACCTTTGATGAAAAAGGATTAGCAGTTTTGAATATGGGTAACAAGGACTCACTTCTTGTCATGGACATAGGAACAAACCCACTCAAACCAAGCATAATTGGCTCTTTATCCTTACCAAATACGATTAGTGGACCACCAGTCAATTTAGCCATATCACCTGATCAAAGTATTGCCCTACTTGCGAACTCTACTAACGTAGTTAGTGAAGACGGAAAACTTAAACAAGTACCTGATAACAGATTGTTTGTTATTGATTTAACGACCTCTCCCCCTGTTCTAGTAGATACCTTGGTTGTTGGTAAACAGCCCTCAGGAATGTCAATCAACAGGGCCGGTAATTTGGCACTCATTGCAAACCGAGCAGATAACTCTGTCAGTGTTCTGCGCATCGCTGGCAAGAAGGTCACTTTGATTGATTCAGTGACCATTGGCGAGCAAGTCTCACATGTAGTATTCACTCCAGATGGAACTCGTGCCATGGCAACTAAGTTCCCAGGTCATAAGGTTGCTTTCTTAGACGTTAAAGGCGAGAAGGTTACTTACAACAAATATGATGTAGCGGTTGGCTTATGGCCCTACAACATGGTTGTTGCACCAAGTGGAAAAATTGCAATCACGGCAGACAACGGAAACTCTGGTGCTGCTGATGGCAATGTAGATACAGTTACTATCATCGATTTACAGGCAACGCCGCCAAGAAGTATCGATAAAGTTGTAATCGGAGATGGTCCTGAGGGAATTGCAATGAGCCCCAAAGGAAATCTCGCTGTAGCAGTCCTCCTTAAGGGGACCAACTCATCAAAAGACGCCTTTTTTTACAACAGAAATGCAAGTGTTGTGGCGCTTAAAGTTGAAAATATGAAAGTAACAAAAGGTAACGAAGTAGATGTAAGAGGACTCCCTGAAGGAGTTGTATTTAGCAATGATGGTCAATACATCTATGTGGGTAATTTTATCGATCAAGATATTTCAATATTAAAAGTAGTAGGAGACCAGATTGTCAACACAAATGTATTAATCCCGTTGCCTGGTCATCCTGCATCTATTAGGGGAAGTAACCAATAGTTGAACTAAACAATATTGCTTGACATAACTTACTTTAGAGGTGAGGCAAGTTAGTTTTAAGTGATTGTTTAATGATGTGGCGAGACGCAGCACAATTAGAATTTCTGATTAAAATTATTTCCATTGGCATGCAAAAATCATTAAAATAATTAAGTGCTTTCGGTTTACAGGGTATCTCCTGATTAGCTTATTGGTATCATCTCTGAATAATGCAGATATTTGTTAAATTAGGAAATGGAATATTTACAAAGCATAGTATCACCTGAGGTGTATTGGTCTCTCTTGCTAATCATACATGGACTAATCTCCGTAACCTTGATTGGAGCATTGAGCCATCAAGCTTTCTCACTTTTAAAAAATGCAAGCCCTAAGAAAAATAATATCGTGGCTCGATACGGTGCAGTTCAGGGTTCAATTTATACTTCGACAGTTTGTATTTTGTGGATAATTACATTTTTGTTTGGTGGTTGGATCTATGCAAGATATCGAATTGCTATTCGGATTCCTATGGAACAACAAGGAATTTGGCTAACACAGGGGTTTTTTGAACTCAAAGAACACCTTGTTACGCTAGGATTTTTTTTACTGCCCAGTTATTACGCTTTATGGAAGTTTGATCCTGATAATGAATTTTTATTTGCAAAAAAATATCTTACTTTAACGCTTACCTTTTTATGTTGGTATTCCTTTCTAGTGGGACACATAGTAAATAACGTTAGAGGGTTTGGCTCATGATGCATTCAAATCTAATTGACAAGAAACTCACTTTTTGTGTTTTTTTCAGTATTGTTTCAAGTATTTCATACCTTATTTGCGATCTGTACAAGCTTCCACTTTTCACCTACTATCCAGCGGTTGATGAGTTTGCGCTTGGATTCGCCAAAATGACAGAAACTCAAGGCCCAGCAATGTATTGGTATGGCTGGATTTGTACTGCCAGTGTATTTGCAGCCCCTATATCTTTGATGGCAGTTTTATTTGCATTTTCTAAGAAAGTTACAAACCTCATATCAAATTTTGTTTGGATATTGATCTGGTTATTGCTTCCTGTATTCATAAATTCACTAAATTTTTATTGGTATCATGCATAAATATAAATTTCGTCTAATCTTAATTTTTGGTTTATTTACCTTAAACATTTTATATTCCCAATATTCCTTCGCTGGAGGAGGTGAATACGATTTTCCAGACGATACGGGTGAAGCAGGTCCTGCATACTTTGGATTAGTTCGAGATGACCGCGGCTGGAATCTTCCATCTACAAAAGCTATATTGACTACCAAAAACGGTATTAAAGTTGAGGTAAAAACAAATGTTCTAGGTTTGTATAGAACTCATATTTCAAAATCTGTCAAAGCGGAGGATGTAACATTAAGCTGCCAAAAAGAGGGTTACATCCAACTTAAATTAGTAAACAGAGGTAGCTCAAATCGATATGTAGAAACTGACTGTATTTTAAAGAAAGTACAGTAAATTTTTTACTGAAAAATATTTTAAAAATTCGTTTAATTGCTAATGGTAAATTACTTTAAATGGATACATCATCTTCGACTTCTTACCTGCTGTTTCATATTTTCTTCAGCAATTTTTATAGTCCGTTATAGTTATTCGCAACCTAGTGGTAGCAGTGAATTAGTATTATTCAATGGAAAGATATACCAGCACGATAACGAGTTTGCGCAAGCAGTGCTTATTAAAAACAGTTTAATAACTGAGATCGGCAATAATGAATATGTACTATCTAAAACTTCTAATTTCGCTGAATCTATTGATCTCAAGGGCGCAACTGTCATTCCTGGATTAATAGATTCGCACATCCATGCTATTCGTGCTGGACTTACATTTGGGAGCGAAGTCAATTGGGTAGACGCAAATAAAATATCAATAGCATTATCAAGAATCAAAGCAAAAGCTAAGAGTATCCCCAAAAATGAATGGATTATCGTAGCTGGCGGGTGGAGTGAGAATCAGTTTGAAGAAAAACGAAGACCATCCCAGGCAGAGATAGATAATGCTGCTTTAGGACATCCTGTATACATTCAACATTTTTATGACTCAATTCTTTTGTCGACTGTAGGTATTAAAAAATTACAAACAAGCTTAGATGTAAAAGATCAAACTGCTGTTGAATTACTCTCTCGACTTGAATCCGATATTAACAATAAGGACGGAATTTCAGGTTGGTTGACTGGAAATGCTAGATTGATTAGTGATATATACAATCTATTACCTACTCCGTCCAAATCACAAAATATAAGCGGGACTAAATTATTTTTTAAGGAGCTTAATAGCCTTGGTATAACAGGCGTTATTGATCCAGGCGGTTACAACTTACCTTTAAATTCATACGATGTGGTTAAAGAATTAGCCTCGAGTAACAATCTATCAATTAAAATTAGATACAGTATTTGCGCCCCGCGAAAGAACCTAGAATTATTTGACTTTAAAGAAATTCTAGAAAATAAAAAATATATTATTGATTCTGATTTCTTGAAATTTAATGGATTTGGAGAGAACGTTACTTGGTCAATGTATAACAATGATCATCCAACAAATAATGATATTGAAATGCTTAAGGAAGCACTTTTTTGGGCTGCAAAAAATAAACTTACCTTAACATTTCATTGGAATAATGATGATTCTGTTCATTATTTGTTAGAGGCTTTAGAGGAGGTAAATACGAAGTATCCTATCTCGACATTACGATGGTCAATAGCACATTTAAATGACGCATCAAAACAGACCTTAATCAGAATGCAAGTTCTCGGTGTAGGCTGGCACTTGCAAAATTATTTTTATTATCGAGGTAATGATTTTATTCAAAAAAGGGGCTTGCAAATCTCCAAAAAAATTCCGCTTATTAAAACAGCCTTAGCACTCGGCATAAAGGTGAGTGCAGGTACAGATGCTCACCGTGTAATGTCATATAACCCTTTTATTGCTTTACAGTGGTTCCTAGATGGTAAAACAGTGGATGGGCTGGATTTTGGTCAATTTAGTGAAAGACCTACTCGAGAGGAGGCCTTGGATCTGTACACTATTAATTCCGCTTGGTTTACCTTTGAAAATGATTTTCGGGGAAGATTAGAGCAAGGTTATAAAGCAGATCTTGTCGTTCTTAATCAAGATTATTTCGCTATTCCGGTTGATCAAATATCCAAAACCAAATCGGTATTAACCATCGTAAATGGTCAAATAGTCTACTCGAATATTCATTAAGTCAGTTATGAAATATAGTCTTAATGTTTATCCAAACACTTGAATCATATCAATTCTTACCTTTATTGGTCAAATCCCAGATCAGCTATTATGCAGGCGTGCCGGATCAAATAAGAACTGTTCTAAACGTTGGGATGGTAGTGAAAAAATCTCAAGAAAAAAATTTGAAAGCTTCTTTTTGAGACAGATATTTAGAAATTATTCGTCTGAAAGTTTTTTTTCAAGTTTATTGATCAGTAAACTTTTTAGTTGGTGAAATTCATATGAATATGATTTGTCTTTGACCTTGCATATGTATCTATTCACATCGGTATGAAGTATGCTTAGGGCAACGTTAAATTGATTTTCAAATAAAGCTAAAACTAACATTTCATCTACACGGTTATCTTGCAAATCTTTTATTAACTCAAGCGGAGATTGCTTATAAATATCCGATTTTTTATTTTGATCAATAATAATATCGTTTTTTTCACGACGAATGTTTAATCCTTCACTTATTATTTTGGCTGATTGAGCCTTGTAATAATCGTGGACTTCAACAAAAGCTTCAGCAAATTTTTGGGTTAAACGCAAAAATAAACGTTTGGGAACGTAGTTTTCAAACGGTAAATTGTGTCGAGCAACAATGCTGTTATTTTTTCCGTTCAGAGTGGTTTCGATTTTTAATCGACTGAATTTTTGGGATAACAGTTCAGCGATTTCATTAACATCTTCCTTGGATAACCCAGCGTCGTGTGTTGAGATTGCATTGAGTTGGAGAACTTTATCTTTTGGGATAATCTTCGCACTTATGGGGAAACTGAGTCCATCAACGACTTTAACTTCGTTTGCATCGTAATCTAATTTGGAAACATGTCCGTTTGTTTCATAAAACTTTTTGATGTTAACTAAACTTACATCGGCTGGCTTCCAAATATGGGAGTTCATGTCGTCTGACTGAGCTCTGGATTCTTCTACAAGCTCTAAAATATGAGCTGACATTCGCACGATGTCATTTTCTAGAACGCCAAACTCATCTCTAAGAATTTTTTGAAGTATCTGTACAACTTGTTCATACTGCCATGTTGGAATTCTATAATCATCCGAGGAGGTTTGCTTTATCGGTTCTTTGTTTTCTTTGTCTGATCTTGGAAATACGTAACGCAAGTAGTTGACCTGGTCCGCATATAGCTTGTCAAAATTGGGGGTGAACAAGAAGTGTTTCACCTCAATTGTCGACAAAATGGTTTTCCTAAAAGATTGAACAATGAGCTTGAGTTTGGGCAATCCCCCGTAATAATCTAAAATTTCATACATATTTTAAAATTCTTTTTAGTCCGTCTAGTATTAATTCTTTGATTGAATTTTTAATGAGCAGAGATTTTGCACGCAGTGATGTAATTCATATGTCTAGGCTCTAATATATGCTTATCTGAACTAGTAATGATATCATTTCAACGTGATTCCTTGCAAATTTAGATGAATCTTATCTCTTCTTTGAATGAGAACATAGCTTTTTATGTTGATAAAACCATAATTCGATCGTTTTTATTAACCTTAGTATCGATATATTTTAGTTGCCCCAGCAAACAATCAAAGTAAAAGACTAAAACCATCTGTTTTTTACAAATACCAACTTCTTATTCAGAACCTGTGACTTTAGTAAATCAAGTGGAGAAGTTTGAATTCAAATAGATTTGGTAGCGCGCTCATGAATAAATCTGGAAACGCATTTTACAGCCCAATCTAAAGCTTACGCTTGAATAATTAATTTTCATATTGTCGATGGTTAATATTTTTTGATCAACCACTTCTAGTTACTGATAAATTCTTTTTTGCGGACTGTCTTTTAGTATCCTTTAATCCCAAATAGCCCCTTAGGAATGACATCTTGCTTATATCAATAATGAATTGGCAAGCAAACCTTGCAGCTCAAATATATTTAAACAGCAACACTCTTGGTACTGAACCGCATTCAATACATTCAGCGCTGACTCAAATTCCTGGGTATCTTAGAATACTTGTTAGAGCTAGAGGCCTTGCCCTTAGGATTGACTGAGATTTACTTCTAAAGAAATTAATGAAAGCATTCTGTTGAAGAGAGTATGGATAATTGGATTTAATGGATCTTGGCGTCGGTGTTAACCCAAACAATAATTACCCTAATGAAAGCCAAAGAATCCGCAGCTTTGAGTGAAAATTGAACAAGATTAAAGGACGATCAATATGAAAATCAAAGAATTAGCAAGTGGTTTACTTTTCCCCGAAGGGCCAGTTTATATGAATGACGGCTCAATCATATTGGTAGAAATTGCAAGGGGTACTTTAACCCGTATTAAGCCGGATGGCCAAACCAGCGTCATATGTGATATCGGCGGTGGTCCAAACGGTGCAGCTATGGGCCCAGACGGCTCCGTCTATGTTTGCAATAATGGTGGCTTTGAGTTTATGACAGAAGGAGATGGTACCTTTCGTCCCTTCAAACAAGCCAACAACTACACCACGGGTCGAATTGAGCGTGTGAATTTAAATACGGGTAAATTTGAGCGAGTTGCTGATGTTGTTGACTCAGTTCAACTGAAAGGACCCAATGATTTAGTATTTGATAAGTTTGGAGGTTTTTACTTCACCGATCTAGGTAAAGTCAGACCACTGGATATGGACAGAGGAGCAATCTATTATTGCAACGCTCAGGGTAAGTTCAGCAAAATAGCAGGTCCCTTAATGTCCCCAAATGGTATTGCCCTATCACCCGACGAAAAAACTCTTTATTACGCAGAGACTGAAGGCGCAAGGCTTTGGGCTTTTGATATAACCTCACCTGGAGTTATAGATAAGCATCCTTGGCCGTCTCCCCAAGGAGCCCGTATGGTTTGTGCCACCCCAGGGAGTCACTACCAAAGATTTGACTCCATAGCAGTCGATGCATTTGGAAATATTTGTGTCGCTACTTTGCACCATGGTGGTATCACGACAGTGGCTCCCGATGGTAAGCTATTTGTTCACACCCCTATTCCAGATCAATACACAACCAATATTTGTTTTGGTGGTAAAGACATGCGGACTGCTTACATCACTTTATCTGGGAGTGGCAAGCTTATCGCTGTTGAAGACTGGCCTGTGCCGGGTCTGAAATTAAATTACTCAGCCTAAATAATTTGATCAATCAATCGTTGCACCTGAGGCTTTAACGGTTTTAGCCCATTTATCCAATTCATCCTTAAGAAATGAAGCAAACTGTTCAGGAGTATTACCTGAGGCGGCAAATCCTTGGGCTGAGAATTTCTCACGCACGATAGAAGCGGACATAGCTTTCCTGATTTCGTCATTTAGTTGAAGAATAATAGCTTTTGGCGTCCCAGCAGGGGCGAGTACTCCGTTCCAGGCATAAACTTCAAAACCAGGTAATCCAGACTCAGCTATGGTTGGTATTTCAGGGGCAACAGATGACCTTTGACTTCCTGTCACTGCCAATGCTTTTAATTTGCTAGCCTTAATAAAAGGCATTGCAGACAACGTTGTATCAAACATAATTTCAACCTGCCCTGCCATAACGTCAGATATTGCAGGTGCACTTCCTTTATAGGGAATATGCTGCATTTTAATTCCCGCCATTGAGTTAAACAACTCAGCCGATAAATGTGTGGACTGACCATTACCAGAGGATGCGAAACTGATGGGTGCACCGCTCTTGGCTAACGCAATAAGCTCACGAACGTTGTTTGCTTGAAATTTAGGATTTGCAACAATCACTAAAGGACCTTGCGTAAGTAAGGAAACAGGTACGAAATCTTTTTGAATGTCATATCCCAATTGCTTAAAGAGTGACATATTGATTGCGTGTGCTGTTGTGGCAATCAACAATGTATAACCATCCGCTGGTGACTTTGCTACTAACTCTGCACCGATATTGCCACCTGCACCGGGACGGTTGTCAATGATAAATTGTTGACCTGTTGTTTCAGAGATTTGTTGAAAAAGTACCCTTGCTGCAATGTCAGTCGATCCACCGGGGGGATAGGGAACCACAATTTTTACCGCTTTCGTGGGAAACTTTAACCCAGAGCCGGAGGATGCAACAGTGTTATTTTGGTTCTGAGCGAAACTGCTATTTATGAATGAGGAACAAATC
>Ga0007809_10000044_pt1 | contig 43239 bp, 36 predicted proteins | sample CryBogCBE02Aug07_FD_60383 | JGI IMG/M metagenome (GOLD analysis project Ga0007809, IMG submission 60383) | Freshwater microbial communities from Crystal Bog, Wisconsin, USA - CBE02Aug07 | ecosystem: Environmental > Aquatic > Freshwater > Lake | place: Crystal Bog, Wisconsin, USA | collected...
GGAGCTCTGCAAAGCTCTTCTTACTTCAAATTCCTTGGTAAGGTGACCCTGTGCCTTGTGTTGGGGCAAGTTTTTTCATCCCCACTGAAGGCTCAGCCTCAAAACCAAAGTCAAAACCAAAGCCAAACTCAAACCCAGACTGATAGCTCTCGCTCTTCCCCTTTAGACCTACATGTGTGTGGTGAGTGTCATGGTGAACAAGGTAGTCCCAAGGACAAAAAATTGCCTATTATTTGGGGACAAAGCGCACAATACTTGGAAAAACAATTGCGCGACTACCGCTCCGGCCAGCGGGAGAATCAAATCATGAACTCGATGGCCGAGAGTGTTCCCAAAAAAGAGTTGAGCCTTTTTGCCCAGGCTCTCGCCTCACAACCATGGCCCCCAAGAACACCCATTGAGGATACCGGTGAATCCATGAGTCCAGTCACCAAGGCCGATGCGCAAACTTGCCTCACATGCCACGCACAAAACGCTGACGGTGAGTCCGTCTATAAAGGAGCGCCTCGACTCAATGGTCAAAACGCCGATTACTTACTCGATCAGATGTTGGCCTGGATGAACCAAGACCGAGCCAATAGTGAGGTGATGGGCTCACTTTTACGAAACAAAAAGAAAGAACAACTCCAAGCATTGTCCCTGTACTTTGCTGGCCATTGAAACACGCAAGAGACGTGTCGTAAGCATTTGACTCCAACTTCAAAAGGACATCATTCATGAGACAAAAAGCATTTTCTAAACCGCTTCAACGCCTACTGTGCGCATGGGCCTTGGGCGCAACTGCCCTGCCCTTGACACTGTTGGCTCAAGACATTGTCAAAGGCAAAGATGCCATGGGGGATTGGCACAAGGATGCCCCAGGTGTAATGCGCCTCATCACCCATGACGATATCGTGGCACCGCTTGAGAGTCCCTCCGCTGCCAATCGCTCCACCACGGTCAGTAAGCCCAGCGATGCGCAAATCAAAACCATGTCTGGCTTTAAGGTGGATGTATTTGCCAACAACGTGGACGGGGCGCGCGTCATTCGACAAGCCCCCAATGGTGACATTTTTGTCTCGCAAAGTCGTCCTGGCAATGTGAGAGTGGGCGATGGCTATCAATTCCAAAAGGGGAAAATCACCGTTCTTCGTCCCTCAGCCGATGGTAGCCAAGTTCAAAAGTTGGAAACCTTTGTGGCTGATTTGAAGGACCCCTATGGTCTTGCTTTTTATCCCCCTGGCCCCAATCCCCAGTGGCTTTATGTCGGTATGCAAGGACAAGTGGTTCGTTACGCTTATCGTAGTGGAGACATGAAAAGCACAGCAGAGCCCGAGGTCATCGTGAGTGGTCTGCCCGTTGGCGGACATTGGACTCGGGATGTAGGCTTTTCACCCGACGGCAAAACTCTTTATTTGGCAGTGGGCTCAGGGAGCAATATTGCCATTGACATGGAGGACCGCCCCAATGACTTGCAAGCTTGGGAAAAGACGCATGGCCTTGGAGGGGCTTGGGGCAATGAAACTGACCGCGCAACTGTATTGGCCTATTCACCGGACGGCAAAAATCGCCGCGTTTATGCCACTGGTGTAAGAAACTGCTCTGGCCTTACTGTACAGCCCAACACTGGCGTGGTGTTTTGCTCCACCAACGAGCGTGATTTATTGGGTGACAACACACCACCCGATTATGTTAGTAGTATCAAGGAGGGCCACTTTTACGGCTGGCCCTGGATTTACCACCAAGACCACGAAGATTTGAGACCCGGTGGTGGCCCCCGTCCTGACCTCAAAGGCAAAGCCACTCAACCTGACGCTTTGATTCAGCCTCACTCAGCCCCATTGGGCATGGACTTCAACCCTGGTGGCATGTTCCCTGCAGAGTGGAGTGGAGACGCTTTTGCGGCTCTGCATGGATCATGGAACCGAGCTTTGCACACTGGCTACAAAATCATCAGATTACCCGTTAAAGCAAATCAACTCACTGGAACTTATCAAGATTTTGTAATGGGATTTACTGCCGGTGAGGACGCAGTCTGGGGTCGACCTGTGAATGTAAGATTTCTCAAAGACGGCTCCATGCTGTTTTCTGAAGACGTGAACGGCACCATCTACCGAGTCACCTACAAGAAGCCTTAAGGCATTAGCATAGAACAATGCCAACGCAATTGGCATTGTTCTTAGCTCAAGCTGAGTGACTGACTTCAGCGATGCCTTGGTATGGTGTGGAGACGGCAAAAACACCACCTGCCAATGGCTGGTCTGACAAATCAATCCCTCCTGGTCGAATGGAGGTGACAAACAAGGTGTCCATTCTCTCTCCACCAAACGAGCACATGGCTGGCTTTTTCACTGGCAAATGGATGGTCTGATCGATGCGCCCATCTGGCGTTAGTCGATACACAACACCGGCATCATTGCCACAAATCCAATAGCACCCATCGGTATCGACGGCGGCTCCATCGGGACGACCTGGAACAGTTTGCATATCGAAAAGGAGTGACTGAGCACCAATTGTCCCGCTCTCAGTGTCATAGTCAAATGACCAGATTTTTTGTACTTTAGGGTGAGAATCTGACAAATACATGATCTTACCGTTGGGTGAAAACGCCATGCCGTTGGGCGTGATGAGGCCATACAAAACTTGATTCAACCGCCAATCCTGGTGATCTCGGCTGAGGGTATAGACCGCCCCTGCTGAGCTTGCAAGCGCCATTTCGTTGACCATGGTGCCCGCCAAAAATCTTCCTTGGCGGTCTAAGCGCCCATCGTTGAATCGCATGAAGGGCTCTTGGTGCTTGACGTTTGAGATCTTTTCCCACTCAAAGTGACCCGAGTGTTGAGGGGTGAATTTAAAGACACCGCTTTCTGCGCCCACGATCCAATGGCCACGCTCAAAATCCGGAGCAATGCAAGCAGTCATCTCCGGACATATCCATGCGCTTAAAACCTTATTCCTGAAGTCATAACGGTGGATGGTTTTTGCAGGAATATCGACCCAATAAAGGGACTGCTCTTTGGCACTCCAAACGGGGCTCTCACCCACAGAGTTTTGGGCATCCAATAGCAATTCAACGTTAAAGACAGTCATGATTAAATAATATTGACAAAAAAAATCCATGAGTTTGACCTCATGGACAAAGGAGAATCAAGCCCCATTGGAGAGAATTAAATCTTCCCCTCAATCAAATTGGCCTGCCATGATAGTCACCCACCCAGGAGGGAAAGTCTTGCAAAGCAACGGGTCTTAAGAAACGATCCATGGCATCATCTCCGACAGAAGTGGTCATCGGAGCCGTAGAGGATGGCCATGGCCCACCGTGCTGCTGGGCTGCACACACAGCAACCCCAGTGGGAACACTTTTAAAGAGTACTCGACCCGCAATGCGAGAAGCAACGCGCACCAATGCAATTGAATGAGCAGACTTTTGTTCAGCTCCCCATAATGTGACACTGAGGCTTCCACCCACTGCACTCAAGACTTTCACGGCTTCATCGCTAGAGGCACAACGAACAATTAGACAAGCGGGTCCAAAGACTTCATCGTGCAACACCGGATGGGCCATAAAGTCCTTGGCAGACACTGAGCCCAAAAACGGTTTGGGTTCAACGGTCGCAACTTTTTCATAGGTCAAGATTTGAGCGCCCGCATTGATGAATTTTTCTACCCCTTGGTCAAAGGCATTTCGAATGCCTGGCGTCAACATGGCGTGAGGCGTTAGAGACTTCAACGCGGCGGTGAGTTCGGCCACAAAAAGATCATTGCTTGAGCGATGAGCTGCCTCGTCAATCAAGATGACCACACCTGGGCTCGTGCAGAACTGTCCACACCCCATTGCAATGGAACCCGCCAAAGTCGTGGCCAACTCTTTCTCTTGCCCCACCAAACCATCATGCAATGCCACAATGGGATTGATGGATCCAAGCTCGCCATAAAAAGGAATGGGACGTGCTCGCTCATGGGCTTTGGCCTGCAAAGCAGCTCCCCCTTTGGTGGAGCCGGTGAAGGCACCCGCGCAAATATCAGGATGACCAATCAAGTGATAACCAATCTCAAATGAGTGGCCTTGAACGAAGGTGATCACGCCGTTGCGCTTTTGCTCAGATTGAACTTGCTCAATGAGCTTATAAGTCTCCAAAGAGAGCTGAGGGTGGGCCGGATGAGCCTTCACAACGACTGTACAACCTGCAGCCAACGCTGAGGCTGTGTCCCCGCCCAAGACTGAGAATGCAAAGGGGAAATTGCTGGCAGCAAAAACAGCGACAGGCCCGAGAGGTATGCGCACTTTCATCATGGAAGGGTGACCAACCGGAGGGGCTCCCGCCACTGCAGGGTCATCGGTGAAGCCAAAAGGAACACCGCTCTTGGCAATATGGGCAAATCGGCGCAACTGAAAACACGTCCGATCTAGCTCACCATTCAAGCGTGGCAACCCAAGTGCACTCTCCAGATCTGCCAACTTCACCAAGGCTTCGCGGTGAGACTCCAGCGCCAACGCGAGAGCCTCCAAATAGGCAGCCCGCTCCTCCCCTGTAGTTGTAGACCATGTCTCAAAGGCGTGGAGTGAATGGCTCACAGCCTCGTCAATTTGAGCATGAGTGGATTCAACCAAAACGTCTCCGACGGGATGCTGAGTTCTGGGATCGATGGTTTGAAGTTTCATGATCTAAAGTGTATTGATAAGTGAGTATGAAGCAAATCGTGCTGAAGGTAACCCGTTTATTGTGGGCCCAAGGAGTGGATGAGTTTTGTCAGTTCTTGAATTTCATCGGCCTTCAAATCTGTCAAAGGTGGGCGAACAGGACCAGCACCATGACCCACAATCGTTGCACCTGCTTTGATGATACTCACAGCATAACCTTGCATTTTGTTGCGAATATCCAGGTAAGGCATGAAAAAGTCTTTGAGTAAACGACTTTGAGTGGCGTGGTCATCACGCTCAACAGCCAAATAAAAATCCATGGCTGTCTTTGGTATAAAGTTAAAAACAGCCGATGAATACACTGGCGTGCCCATGGCTTTGTAAGCGGCCGCATAAACCTCCGCTGTGGGCAATCCCCCCAGATATGAAAAGCGATCCCCCATGCGCTGATATATAGCAACCATTGGTTCGATTTCACCCACCCCGTCTTTAAAGCCAATCAAATTGGGGCACCGATCGGCCAAAATAGCCAAGGAATTGGGGGTCAGTTTGCACACATTGCGGTTATAGACAATCACGCCAAATTTCACACTTTTACACACTGCCTCAACATGGGCAATTAGCCCTTCTTGGCCTGCTTCAGTCAAGTAGTGGGGCAACAGCAAAATGCCGTGGGAGCCTGCTTTTTCAGCCTCTTTGGCCATCTCAATGGCCAAACGGGTGGGTCCACCTACGCCGGCGATGATGGGCACTTTACCGCGACAAGTGTCAACGGCCGTTTTGATGATGGAGGGGTATTCTTCTGGGGTCAATGAGAAAAACTCGCCTGTCCCACCCGCAGCAAATAAGGCCGAAGCGCCATAGGGTGCGAGCCACTCTAAGCGCTCAATGTATCCCTTGGGATTGAAGTCGCCATGGGCATCAAAGTCTGTCACGGGAAATGAGAGCAATCCCTTGCTGATGATGGTTTTGAGTTCTTGTGGTTGCATGATGATGTATTGTGAAAAGTGAATTTAAAGAAGAAAGATTAAAAATCCATGAATAAAGCAAGACTTCTTTGAGTTTGCCCTACAAAACGATATGTCCCGTGATCAGAGTGGGTAACCAAGTGGAGAACACCGCCACATAGGTCACGATATTGATGGCCGTGAAGATGGCCAAATAATATGGCCAGGCAGATTTAGTGGCCTCCCCAATGGAGACGTTACCAATCGCGCAGCCAATAAACTGAACCGAACCCACGGGAGGATGAACAAGTCCCAGAGCGCAATTGAGCAGAAGCATCATGCCAAATTGCACGGGACCTACACCCATTTGAATGGCCAAGGGCAAAAATAGTGGCGTAGTGATCAAGATATGAGCAGCCATATCTAGAAAGATCCCCAAAAAGACCTGGATCACATTGATCAATAGCAACATGACCCAAGGGGTATGGGTCGTAGCGTATAAAGCATGCTCAATGGCGTCTGGAATCTCCAAATAAGCCATCTGATAACGAAGCATGTTGGACACGCCAATCAACAGCATAATGATGCCGGTAGTTTTGGATGCTTTGGCCAAAGATTTCAAGAATCGATCCATGGTCATGGTTCGATATACAAAGACTGTTAGAAAAATCGAGTACGCCACTGCAATGGCCGCTGCTTCTGTGGCAGTAGCAACGCCCTTTAAGATACAGATCAAAATGATGCCCACCACAGCCAAACCTGGGAGTGAGGAGATAAAGGCCATGAGAACTGCATTCCACCCTGGGAACACTTCTACGCGGGTACTGCCATCGTCTCTTTTAGGATATCCATGGCGTACGGCTTGCCAATAAGCTGCAATCAACATGCACAGCATGATCCAAAACACCGGTATCAGGCCCGCAAACATCAAGTCACCAATTGAGACCCCTTTGATCAAATGACCATCAATCATGCCTGAAGCCGATTGAGCGGCAAAAGCATAAATGATCATGTTATGAGACGTGGGCATCAAGGCACCCGACAACGAAGCATGGGTGGTCACGTTGACGGCATAGGCAGCGCTATAGCCTTCCTTTTTCATGATGGGGATCATGACTCCCCCCATGGCGGACGTGTCAGCGATTGGAGAGCCAGAAACGCCACCAAACAGTGTGCAAGCCACCACATTGGCCAAGCCCAAGCCACCAGTCCAGTGACCAACCAGACTACGAGCGAAATTAACAATACGGTCTGCAATGCCCCCGTGCAGCATCAACTCACCGGAGAAGATGAAGAAAGGAATGGCCAAAAAAGAGAACACATTCATACCCGATGTCATCATCTGTATGGAGGTCTCAAACGGCAAACCCTCAACAATGAAAGTTGCTATACAGGCCAAGCCTATGCCAAAGGCAACAGGCAAACCCAGTAGTAGAAAGAAAAGAAAACTTAAACTTAAAACGGCTAATTCCATGACTTCACCACTTGTCTTTTTAGAAGAATAGCCAATATATGTTCAATGGAAAAAATGGTGATCAAAACACCCGCCATGACCACTGGCAAATAACGATAGGCCTCAGAAATGCCCAAGGTAGGAATCGTGCTACCCATTGTGGACTTACCCATAGCCCAACCGCCAAAAAGTAAAAATTGAGCAAAAACCAAGGAAAACAAATAAACCGCCAAAAGGCAATTTTTTTGCACCTCTTTAGAAAACAAATTCACAAAGGAATCAAGTCCAATGTGAGTTGCATCTCGCACACCTGCGGAGGCACCGAACATGGCCACGGAGATCACCAAGATCAAGGCGACTTGCTCGACATAAGCTGGCGCGTCATTGAAACCATAACGAAGCACCACACCATAAATCACAACACTCAAGAGACATGCCAGACATAAGCATGCCACGTACATGATGATTTTTGATAAAAAGCCACTGATGGCCGTGAAAGTATCCATGAAATTTTTGTACTGACATGACACCCCAAAGGACTTGAGTTAACAAGTCGTTTGGGGGCTAGTTAGCAAAGAGAAGTTATTTAGCGTTGACGATTTCTTGGACCAAAGCTTTGAGCTCAGGTGTTGTCGCAAATTTATCCCATACAGGTTTCTCTGCTGCCATGAAGCCTTTACGGTCAATCTCAGAAGCTGGAACGATTTTGGCGCCACCTTTAACCACGGCCTCTTTAGAATCCTTTTCCTTGGCTTCCCAAATTTTCACGTAATAAGGTACGGACGCTTTGGCAGCCTTTCTGATAGCAGTTTGCTCTTCAGGAGTCAATGTGTCCCAAATTTTCTTAGAAAACACGAGCACTTCAGGTGTCATCACGTGCATGGTCTCTGAGTAATAAGGGGCAGATTCAAAGTGCTTGGCCTCATCATATGAAGGGTAATTGTTCTCAGCCGCATCTAAGAGTCCTGTCTTCAATCCGGTGTAAACCTCACCAAATGGCATGGGTGTGGCAGAAGCACCCATGGCGGTGACCAAACCGACCATCAAGTCCGAAGGAATCACTCGCACTTTCATACCTTTGGTATCGGCCAAAGAGCGAATAGGCTTTTTGGCATACATTGAACGTGCGCCACTCTCGTACATGGCCAAACCAACAAAACCAGCTTTCTCAAAAGCCGCCAAAATTTTCTCGCCTTGAGGGCCATACATGGTCTCGCGCAAGTGATTCACATCCCTAAAGAGAAAGGGTAAGGAAGGAATCAAGGACTCAGGCACGATGCCGTTGAAAATCGCAGAGCTCACTCGAACCATGTCCAAAGCACCAATTTTGACTTGCTCAACGGTGTCTTTCTCCGAGCCCAAAGAGCCATCAGCAAACACTTTGATAGAGTCTTTACCGTTGGTGGCTGCTGACAACTGATCACTCATATAGGCCAAGGCCATATTGGTGGGGAAATCTTTCGCATGGACCTCTGAACAGCGAAAGGTTCTTGCATCGGCTTGTGCAGACAAGAGTGCAAAAACACCCGAGATCATCAGCATATTGAGTTTTTTAAGTTTCATTTTGTCTCCTGAAAAAAAAGGAAGGGAATATACATGGGTCACGAGAAAAGAAATACTGCCAAAAAAGAATTTTTATCGTAGCACTGCTGGGAATGGTGTCCCCCTATCATTACTACTTAAGTCCAAAAGGTCCTCCACTGACAAACGCACCCCCTTGATAGACGACAGCAGGACTCTGCAGGTCTGGCTCAGGAGTCTTTTGAAAGATAGCATCTCGGTAAGGATCAGAGCTATCTTGAGGGTGATAACCAACGTGTTTGGCCTGAGCGTTGTCATACCATGTCACGCTGTTGGCAGACACACCAAACACAATGGAGTGCCCCAAAACAGGTGTGGTGAGACAAGCTGTGATAAGCCTGTGCAAGTCTGCATAGCTCAAATAAGATGCCAACATACGACGATCTCTGGGTTCCTCAAAGGAGGACCCAATGCGAATGCAAGCCGTCTCAATTTGAAATCGGTCATAGTAAAAACGCGACAAGTCTTCGCCAAAGGCTTTACTCAAACCATAGTGTCCATCGGGCCTAGGGGGATGACTGGCCGTGATGGTTTCACTTTGCTTATAAAAACCAGTCACATGATTAGAGCTAGCAAAAACAATTCTTCTCACACCGTTTTTTCTGGCCGACTCGTACAAGTTGTAAGCACCCAAGATATTGGACTTCATGATGGGCTCAAATGGACCATCTATGGAGATGCCCCCCATGTGAACCACGGCATCAACTTCTTTTAAGAGTTGGTCCATGGCTTGGTCATCTGCCAAATCGGCCAAGACCATCTCCTCCCATGGGTGAGCTGGCCCGAATTCTGAACGGTCCGAGGTCCTCAAATGATTGCAATTGTCCTTAAGCGCTACTCGCAATACTTTGCCCAAGCCTCCTGCTGCCCCGGTCAACAAAATCCGGTTATGCGATTTAATCGTCATCGAACCCGCTCCAATCATCATTTATTACGTAAAAGTCTGTAAAACCCCTACAATTTGGACTGGACATTTGCAAAAAAATCAATTAAAGTTTTTGCATTGACTGATCATCAGTTGTCCTACAACCAGAATCATAATTTAAGTAAGACAAAAGTCAAGAAGAATCAAATGAACTCAGGGAAAACACCAATCACTCACCTTCACTATATCCAGCCCAGCCTATGAATTCAGGTATTCAATTGCGTTCGAGAGGCTTGGTGGGTGAGATTGTCGAGAGGCTCACTCAGGATATTGAATCCGGCGTTTTAAAGCCTGGTGACAAACTGCCCACCGAGGCGGCCATCATGGGGCATTTCTCTGTCAGTCGAACCGTGGTGAGAGAAGCCCTCTCCCGCTTGCAAGCCTCTCAACTTGTGGTGACCCGACACGGCATTGGCACATTTATCAATGAGCCCATTGTTCGGAGCAATTTCAGTATCAGCTCTGAGGACTTCTCCACACTTAAGGACGTGATCTCAGTGCTCGAACTTCGCATCAGCCTGGAGACCGAGGCAGCAGGTTTGGCTGCCAAACGAAGAAAACCTGAAAATCTCCAAGCAATGCTCCTCGCATTACAAACCTTTAAAGCCTCCATCGGTTTGGATTCAGACAACGTTGCGTCTGACTTTGAATTTCACATTGAGGTAGCCAAAGCCACAGACAACCGTCATTTTGCAGACTTGATGAGTTATTTGGGCACCATGATCATCCCAAGAGGAAGAATCACTGCATCGTTTAGCAACTCCAGCGATCGGGTGGCCTATCTTCAAAAAGTTCACGCTGAGCATGAAAGTATTTATCAAGCGATTTTGAATCACGATTCAGAAACAGCTCGTGCGGCCATGCGAACCCATTTAACCAATTCGAGAGACCGATTGAATGCCAATGCAGTTGAATTGGCCCATCCTTCTGCTGCCAACTAAGTTGGCAAAAAGGGCTTTAGTTGACATAAGTTGTACGACAACTTAAACTTGGGGTCACTATTCACTCAAGACTTCCATTGTGAACACGCCAAACTCTTACCCCAACACCCCCACCATCACAGCAGTCAAAGTGGTTCCTGTCGCCGGGCATGACAGTATGCTGCTGAATTTGAGCGGTGCACATGGTCCTTTTTTTACACGTAATATTTTGATTTTGACTGACAGCAGCGGGCGTCAAGGGCTGGGAGAAGTCCCAGGGGGTGAGAAAATCAAACACGTTCTGGAGGATGCTACCTCAGTGATGATGGGCCAGCCCCTGGGTAAGTTCAATCAAGTGCTCAATGAGGTAAAGCAGAAATATGCGGCATTGGATAATGAAGGGCGAGGCCTACAAACCTTCGACCTGAGAGTCACCATACATGCGGTCACTGCAATTGAGAGCGCCTTTTTAGATTTACTCGGGCAGTTTTTAGATGTGCCTGTTGCTGCCCTCTTGGGTGAAGGCCAGCAAAGAACCCATGTCCAGGTTTTGGGATACCTATTTTTCATTGGCGACAGGCTAAAAACCAACCTCGCCTACGAGGAAGATTCTCGTTCAAGCGATGACTGGTTTCGACTCAGGCATGAGAAGGCTATGGATGCAAAAGCCATTGTTGAATTGGCCAAAGCGGCCAGTAAACGATATGGATTCCAAGACTTCAAACTCAAAGGCGGAGTATTGCAAGGAGACCAAGAGGTGGAGGCAATCGTGGCCTTGCATGAAGCCTTTCCCAAAGCTCGAATCACACTCGATCCCAACGGGGCTTGGTCTTTAAAAGAATCTATTCGTCTATTAAGAGATCAGTCCCGTGTCATGGCATACGCTGAAGACCCTTGTGGCGCTGAAGGAGTGTTTTCAGGTCGAGAAGTGATGGCCGAATTTAAACGTGCCACGGGTCTCCCCACCGCCACCAACATGATCGCCACAGATTGGCGAGAAATGGCGCACTGCTTGCAATTACAAAGTGTCGATATCCCATTGGCTGACCCGCATTTTTGGACCCTTCAAGGCTCTGTTCGGGTTGCTCAACTATGCCAAATGTATGACTTGACTTGGGGCTCACACTCCAACAATCATTTTGATATCTCTTTGGCGATGTTCTCCCATTGTGCTGCTGCTGCACCCGGTAAAGTCACGGCCATTGACACACACTGGATTTGGCAAGAAGGACAAGAGCTCACTAAAAACCCGCTCCAAATCAAAAACGGCCAAATCGAGATTCCCCAAAAACCTGGCCTTGGCATTGAGCTTGACAATGATGCACTCGAGAGAGCCCATCAACTCTATCTCAAAGAAGGGCTTAATAATCGTAACGATGCCATCGCCATGCAATTCTTAATCGATGGCTGGAAGTTCAACCCTAAGCAACCTTCCCTGGTCAGATAAAGTTCTTGTAGAGCTTGTTGAAAAAAAGTCTTACAAGCTTGTCGAATTTCATTTAAAACCAAGGCCAGGTTGAGTCAAGGCCGTATTGCACCTAAGCTCAGTGCTGATGCAGAATAAGAATTGAAAATACTACAAATGCATCAATCTTTGATTATGTCCGACAATTAAAAACACTGAGGTCATTCAAGACCTTCAAAATTTACACTTTGAGCCAAGGAAGAAAGAAAAAATCTATCTGCTCAATTAACAAAAGACCAGTGTTTATCGGCTAGATTGATGGTTTGTTTGCCCAATCCGATTATTTGATGAGCATCTCCATTCCATGTTCATCCACACCATAAGATGTGAGCGCGAAGACGTATGTTGTCCGATGACTAAAGTCGAATTGTACTTACGATAGCGAAACTGAGATCCAACGACGCCAACTGGGACAAATAAGCCTTTTTAAGATCACTCAATTTTGAATGAAAACTCTTGAGTGGCAGTAACTTCAGATGCTATGGCTTTGCACTTGTACTGCATCATCGCTTCTTTCACTGCGGTGTGGAAAACTCGGTTGCCTGATAGTATGGCCACCTCCTTGATCTCACCATTGATGATGGTGACTTGCGCTTTGACCACGCCCTCAATACCGTCACGAATAGCCTTGGTGGGCATCGTTGGAGGAACTTGAGTGGGACAAACAACACCAATGTCTTGTTTACCCGTGAGTGTTTTAGGCGCAGGAGGCGCTGGTGGGGCAGGAGGTGCAATCACTGCAGGCTCCTTAGGGGGTGCGGATACTGCTGTAATGGTTGGCGCTTGTGTCGGCGGAGACACCTCAGGTGGGGGAACAAAGGGTGGAGGAGGAGCTTGTGGAGTCTCTACAGGCTTTTCAATTTTCTTTGGCGGTGGAGGCGGTGGAGGAGGAATGACCACCTCTTGAATCACTACGGCCTCAAGAGGTTTTTTGAGCAAATGCAAACCCTTTTGAGCCATTCCACTAATCAAGGCGTAACCAATTAATGCGTGAATAACAATAACGGCTACCCAACCCTTATAGGGACGGTTTGAGCCTTCAAAGGCATGGACTGAACTTCTTGCACTCATTGAACAAACTGCTCACTTCCTATCACTGCAATTTTGCTCAAACCAATGCGTTTTGTGGAAGACAAAACATTGGCAAAAATTGCATACTGACAATCTTTATTGGGGCGCAAATGAATCTCTGGCTGGACTTCCATTTGAGCGGCTTCTGACATTTTTGAATTGAGTTGTTCGGCTGAAACACCAACCCCATTCCAATAAATCACATTGTGGGAGTCAATATCAATTTGAACAATCAAAGGTTTATTTTGCTGTGTTGGCGGAACTCCAACAGGCATTTCTAAATTGACTGCGTGCAATTGGATGGGAATGGTGATGATGAGCATCACCAAAAGAACCAACATCACATCAATCAAAGGCGTGGTGTTGACATCCATCATCACCTCTGGAGTGGTGATTTTGCGTTGACGTTTTGATCTTTTAGGATTCATGAAATTGATGAATGTTGAATATCAAAAAATACGTTAATTCAGCGCAGGTGGCTGAGTGATAAAGGCAACCTTCACAATTCCAGCATACTGACAGGCTAACAATACCTTGCCAACACCTTCATAATGGGATTCCATATCACCTCGAATTTGTACTTCGGGTTGAGGCTTCTTTTTAGCAGCCACTTTTAGTTTAGACACTAAAGCATCAACACTATTGATTTTGGCTTCGTACCAGAAAATATCGCCATTTTTATCAACCGAAATAATGACATTCTCAGGCTTGGTTTCCCTCACCTCTACACGCTCTTTGGGCAACTCCAAAGGGATGGAGGTGGTCACCACAGGCACCGTGATTAAAAAGATGATCAATAACACCAGCATCACATCCACCAAAGGCGTGGTGTTGATATTGGAGATCACCTCACCGTCGTCTTGACCAACATTCATTGCCATGAGAGGGGGCTCCGTTTAAGCTGATTGGTCTCAGGCTGCAGAGCCAGACGAACCCACCAAAACACCATTCAATTCTTCACTGAATTCACGAACATCGTCCATCACCGCTTTGTTGGCTTTGGCGAGCCAGTTATAGCCCAACACTGCAGGAATGGCCACAGCCAAACCAATGGCCGTCATGATCAAAGCCTCACCCACTGGACCAGCCACTTTATCAATGGACGCTTGTCCAGAGATACCAATCGCAGTCAGGGCATGATAAATCCCCCAAACAGTACCGAACAGTCCCACAAAGGGTGAAGTTGATCCGACAGTTGCTAAGAAAGACAGACCGCTCTGAGTTTGATTCTGAATGCGATCAACCGCGCTTTGAATGTTCATCTCTAACCAGTCATTCAAAGGTATATTTTTCTTCATACCCACATGGCTTTGAACAGCATTTGAACCTGACTCTGCGATGAATCGATAGGGGCTGGCCTCATCCAAATGAGACGCACCCTCTTTGACTGTTTTGCCCTTCCAGAACTCCTCATTGGTTTGGAGAGACTGAGAGTGAAACTTGCGGTTTTGCAAAAATTTGGTAACGATGATGTACCAAGAACCCACACTCATGATCAATAAGATCATTAAAACAGTTTTGGTAATGCCATCAGAGGTTTCCCAAAGCGCACCCAGTCCATAGGGATTGGTGACAGCTTCGGCGACAGGTGCCACACCCGGCGTGGCTGAAGCCGTTTCGGCTGCAGTCTGAGCAAAACTGGAAGCACTTGCGAGGGCCAACACTATAGTGGTTGCCACCTTTAAAGAGACATGACTTGCTGATTCTTTGATCGAATTAAACGCCACGGTTTTCACCTTAAAAGAAAATGTTTAAAAAAGCTTCGTTTTAGTTTATAGCACGACTAATCGAATTAAAGATGACATGCTCAAACCAATCATAAGACATCGTACCACTTGATTTATATCCCAATATCAGTACAAACCCCGAGTGACTCAAAAAATTAGTTAAAAAATCGGTAGAGGGCTTACCTTGCTCTCATTAAGTCACTGGTGCAGGGTTAAAAAGAACGAGAGAGTTGTGTAATTTCCAATGCTCGGCCCAACTCTTTTTTCTTCCGCTAGCAATTTCGAGCATCAACTCAAACAACTCCCAACCCTTCTTCTCAATGGAAGAGGTGCCATCTGCAATTTCTCCTGCATTCAAATCCATTAGATCATGCCAACGATTTGCCAAATCAGTTCGAGTTGCTACTTTAATCACTGGCACAGGGGCCAGCCCATAGGGTGTGCCCCGCCCTGTTGTGAAAACATGCAAGTTCATGCCGGCAGCAAGTTGTAGGGTGCCACAAATGAAATCACTTGCTGGAGTCGCTGCGAAGACTAAGCCTTTTGACTTTAATTTATCACCAGGCGCCAATACTGAGTTGATTGGAAAGCTGCCAGATTTCACAATGGAGCCCATGGCTTTTTCTACGATGTTAGACAAACCGCCCAATTTATTACCAGGTGTGGTGTTGGCACTTCGATCAGCATCGGCACTTCTTAGATAGTCGTCATACCAATTGAGTTGTGCAATGATTTGATCCGCAACTTCCTCACTTTGTGCCCTAGATGTGAGTTGATCGACACCGTCACGCACTTCGGAGACCTCTGAAAACATCACAGTTGCACCCGCACGAACCAAAAGATCTGTTGCGAAACCGACCACTGGATTGGCAGTGACGCCCGAAAAGGCATCCGAGCCTCCGCACTGCACACCAACCACCAACTCGCTCGCTGGTACGCGCACTCGAGTGCGTTGATTTAAACGATGTAGGTGAACTTTTGCACGCTCCATAATGGAGTCAATCATTGACATAAAACCCACATGGTGGTCTGACTGAAGGCAAACAACATCCAACTCTTGCTCCAACTCACTATCCATATGAATCGGGAAAGATCCCTTTGGCAGAAGTCGCTGTGGTTGCAATTTTTCACACCCCAAACTCACCACCATCACCTCACCACCAAAATTGGGGTTCATGGAAATATTGCGCAAAGTCCTGATGGGAATATCAGCATTTTTAGCATCAATCGCAACACCACATCCATAAGTGTGCTCTAACCCCACGACATCATCGACGTTCGGATATTGGGACAACAACTCCTCTTTGATTCGCTTAACAGCAAAATCAACTACCCCAGACACGCATTGAACTGTTGTGGTGACTGCAAGAATATTTCGAGTGCCCACGGAGCCGTCGGGATTTTGAAAACCTTCAAAGAAATACCCCTCCAGTGCAGACTCACGAGGTACTACTCGGGTGGCCTTGGGCAACTCAGCCATTGACATCGCCTTGGGCATCTCAATCATTGACTCATTGATCCAAGAGCCTTGAGGAATATCTCTAAGTGCCTTGCCTATACAAACGTTGTACCGAATGATGGGGTCACCTGCTTTAAAATCAATCAAAGCGAACTTGTGCCCCTGAGGAACTTGATCAAGTAACTTGATGCCAGCGGCCGAATCGACATGGTTAAATTGACTTCCAGCTTTTAATCCGCCCTGGTTTGCCACAATAGCGACATTGTCTAAGGGGTGGATTTTGATTGATCTTGGGCTATCCATACTACTTTGGCGTTGGGAGGGTTGAGAGGACACAATGGAAATAAATAAATTACTCTGACTCACTGTTCAAGTGCCATGACTTAAGATATCTTCAAAGTGAAAATAGCAATCCATCCAACAAAATCAAAGCCTATAAAAGCCTAAAACATTGCAAATGAAGTCTATATGTCATACATAATATACTATTCTTTGGCAGTATTCAAGAATTGATCGATTTTCCCCAAGACTTACTTTCCCCCCTTGAGAACAACCAACGCCATGAATGAATTGTTGATCGATCACCAGCACAGTCACCCCCTATCATCAATCATCTACACCAAGGTTGTCGAGAGGATTCTTCAAGGCGACTTCGCTCCATCGGGGAAATTACCTGCAGAAAATGAACTCGCCGTACAGTTCAATGTCTCCCGCTCAACTATTCGTGAAGCTCTCTCTCGATTAAGAGCAGACGGGGTCATTGAGTCTCGCCGAAAAGCAGGAACTTTTGTAATTCGAAACCCAGTGAGTGGCCCACTCACTCATGTTCCCATCAAAAATTTTGGGGATATTGAGAAATACTATTCATTCAGATCCTGCATCGAGTCGGGAGCTGCGGCGAGTGCAGCAGTTAACCATGAAGATTCAGATATTGTGGAGCTCGAACAAGCTCTTACGGCTCTGAATGCAAAAATGCAAGATGGCGACCCAGGCATTGATGAAGATGTCATATTCCATCTGGCGATTGCCAAGTGTTCTCACAATAGTTTTTTCGTGACAACAATAGAGACGAGCGTGGCTCCAATTAGGCAATTTATTGAATTGGTGCGCAATATTGATGACAAAAAAAGCCCTGCGCGTGTGCTAGCAACTCAAAAAGAACACCGTGCCATCGTTGACGCCATCATCAAACGATCCCCCAATGAAGCCAGTGAAGCGGTTATCCAACACATCTCAAACGCTAAAAACCGTATTTTTGAAGGTACCACGGTTGCTTAATTGGTAGCGGCACTTGCGCCAAGTTTTAAGGGTAGCTTAGCCAAGCCTTTAAAAAAAACAATACTTTTTAATTCATTTATTGGGTTTCACCTATTCAAATCAGGGTTTCTACTGAATTTAAAGTACGACATTAAATTCAAAAAACCAAATAATGTCGTACATAATTTGGTTTTACCGTTCGGTGACATTGGCTTGTAAATAGTCTCCTTGGACTCTTTACACAAATCAACCTGACTTTAAGAACAACCCATGCTTCAACAAAACCGTCTGGAGACTACCTTCATGAAAAAAAACACACAATCAAGCTATCTATTGAGTGCCATTGGCTTGGCAACTCTTACGATGATCTCCCACGTCCAAGCGCAAGAGAGCAGCAATTTAACCAAAGTGGAGGTCACAGGCTCGTTGATTAAACGACTCGATACCGAGGCCGCATTGCCTGTAACGACCATCAAAGCGGAAGAATTTGCTGCCCGAGGAATCACCACGATTGCAGACGTGATGATGACCTTACCACAGTCATTGTCTTTGGCACCATCGAACGCTGGCGCTGGTTCAAACATTAATCTACGTGGCCTGGGCGTGAACAGGACTTTGGTTTTAGTCAACGGCAGGAGACTGGCCAATGAAGCCACAGCCGATGGCTTTGCCAATTTGGACGTGATACCTTTTAGCGCCTTAGAAAGAGTTGAAGTTCTCAATGATGGAGCCTCATCCATCTACGGCTCGGACGCAATTGGTGGCGTGGTCAACTTCATCACCAAGAGATCTTATGTTGGCAACTCAGCTACAGCCCAGTTGGGACAACCCCAGCGCTCTGGCGGAGGTGATGAACAACGTTTAAGCTTCATCACCGGTAAGGGTGATTTACAAGAGGACGGCTTCAATATTTTTGCAACCTTCGATGGCCATCAAAGGAGTCGACTAGCGCAGTCAGACAGAGCCGACCTCAGTAGCAATGCTGCTCTCACAGCCTTGGGACGCCCTCCCACCGCCTCAGCTGGCTCATATGCATTTCCCGCCAACGTAGTCACAAATAACAGCGCAAAAACACCAGGCAACCCTTACTACGCTACTGGCTGTCAGCCCCCCTACTCTGGCCCTGCAGCTTCGAATACCTGTTTACAAAATGCCAATAACTACAACACAGCTTTGTATGGCAATCAACAAGAGAGCTTTTACGTCAAAGGCTCCCTCCAACGTGACGCCGATCACCTGACCACCATCGAGTACATCCGCGGCCAAGAATTCATTGACAGTGTTCGCAATCCAGCCACCAGTGCACCCATCTCCTATGGTTCAACGACTGGCTTTGCCTCTGTAGCGGCCCCAGTCATTACCCCATCAAGTAGCCCTTTCTATCCCGGTGGTTCCGGCGGTGTGCCCGCGATTCCTGGTCTCAACGGCGCACCATTGACAGTTCAATACGCGGCGCCCGGCCTTGCAGCAACGAAGGACTTACAAGTTAACCAGCGTGTGGTGGTGAACGACCAAGGTACGGCAGGTATTTGGGATTACAAAACTGGATTTAACCTTGGAGTGAGTGACCGAACCATCACTGCAGCCCAGGGTATCTACAACGCACAGCAACTGAATGCTGGTATCTCTAACGGAACGTTAAATCCTTTTGGAGCTCAAACCGCTGCGGGTCAAAGTTTTCTAAATAGTATTGACCTCTCAGGCAGTCCATTGCGCTCTGCTCGCTCCACCTTCTTGGGCTTGGACGGCACAATGAGCCGTGAATTGATGAAGCTCGACGGAGGCCCCATGTCTTTGGCCTTGGGCGGTGATATTCATCAAGATACCAACCGTGATCAAAAGTTAGCAACCGGTTTGTACGCCGCACCGGTTTCAGCCGCTCCAACTTGGGCCAATAGCAACCGAATGGTTTCTGCCGTTTATGCTGAATTGGATATGCCAGTCACGAAGAAGTTAACTTTGAATGCTGCTGTACGCGATGACCGCTACAGTGATGTTGGTAATACATTAAACCCCAAGGCAAGTTTCCGTTTTCAACCATCCTCTCAGGTGATGTTCCGCGGCTCTGCAAGCTCTGGCTTTAGAGCGCCAACTTTGTCTGACATGTATGGCTACACTGTCCCTGGGGCGAATACCACAACTTCTGCAGCTATGGATGACCCTTTGCTATGCCCAAGCGCCACACCCAATATTTCAGGTACAGGCAAAGCTGTTGCAGGTCAGATCTCATCAGTTGTTTGTAATGCGAAGCAACCACTTCGTACTGGTGCCAATGCGAATTTGAAGCCAGAAAAATCACAAACTTTCACCATTGGAACTGTTATTCAGCCCAGCAAGAATACGATTTTCACAGCTGATTATTGGCATATCAACATGACCGATATGTTAGCTAGCTTGCCACAAGCCGCCTTCATGAGCAATCCTGCTGCGTACAGTAGTCTTTTTGTTCGTAATGCAGATGGTAGTCTCGCCTACATCAATGACACAACCAGCAACCTGGGCGGTCAGCGAGTATCAGGGATTGATTTGACAGCCAACCACCAATTTGAGCCCACCAGCATTGGCCTCTTCAAGCTGGGTATCGATGGTACTTATCTAACACAATTTGATAATCAAATTACTCCCGGTGGACCATGGACATCGAACATAGGCCAGTTTGGTCTAGCTGGAAACGGTACGGTGAGTTCTTTGCCAGTCGTTAGCTTCCGCTGGAAACATAACCTAAGACTACAGTGGGCATCAGGCAGCTGGGGTGCTATGGTTACAGAGAGCTACAACTCTAGCTACATGGACCAAAACACCACGCCCACTCCTTCTGCAAACAACCATGTGATTCCAGCCTATTCTGTGACCAATTTGATGATCACTTATACTGGAATTAAAGATATGACGATCATGGCAGGTATTAACAATTTATTTGATGTAATGCCCCCAGCAACCAACAACAGCTCTTACCCATTGGGCTACTTGAGTAGTGCTGCAAGCCCCTTGGGCCGTGAGTTCATGACCACAGTTACATATAAATTCTAAAGTAAGACTCAAGTCGAGTATGTAAAAACATACTCGTCTATCAAGTCAAAAGATGGGGCAAGTTCTAAAAAACTTGCCCCAATTTATTCATGCTTTCATTTACAAAGCCTCATGTTAAATCGCCGTGAAATACTCACCTTGGCTGCAAGTTGTGGACTTCAATCTACTGAACTTGCTTGGTCAACACAGTCTTCGCCTGACCCATGGGAGCGGGCACGCGAAATAGAAGAATCATTCAATCAGCCCATCAATTTCAGATCAATGGATTACACCATTTCTGATTTTGGTGCACAACCATGTGAAATGAAACGGCAAGAAACTTGGGTTGCATTTGAAAAAAAAGTAACCTTAGAAATACCTCAACCTCATTCCCACGATTCTTACTCGGCTATCAATAAAGCTATACGGCATTGTCACCTAGAAGGTGGTGGTAGGGTCATCATCCCCAAAGGAAGGTGGCTTTGCAATGGCCCTATTAGACTTTTATCCAATGTCAATTTGCACTTAGAGAAAGATACGATTCTCTTTTTCGGCAATAACCCTAGTGACTATGCAAAAGATGGTGACTACGATTGTGGCGCCCAAGGCAAACTCACCTTATCACGATGGGAGGGCAATGATTTACTGAATTATTCACCTCTCATTTATGCCTTTGAACAAAATAATATCGCTGTCACAGGAGAAGACTGGAGCAGCATCATCGACGGGCAAGGTGGAGTCAATTTTGAAAATGATACTGATTGTTGGTGGTCATGGAAGGGTCGAGCAAAATCCGCATTTCTTGATACAGACCAACATGTGACCAACAAAGGGTTATCCGAGTCACATGTCAATGAACTGAACCCCAAAGATCTTTTAGAACGACTTCCTCACTTAAGTTTAGAACAAGCCCAATACCTGCAAGGATCAGGAGATCGGTGGCGCAAAGATCCAGAATTCTTAAGAACCTTAAGTGAAGGAGGCGTCAAGGCAACACAGAGGATTTTCGGTATAGGTCATTACCTCAGACCTCACATGGTTCAATTCATCAGTTGCAACAATGTGTTGCTGAGTCAATATCAGGTCCGCAATACCCCATTTTGGCAACACAATCCTGTGAACTGCAAACACTTGCATGTGAAAGGTGTCTTTGCCAATGGAACTGGTCCTAATAATGACGGATTCAATCCAGAATCGTGCGATGGGGTTTTAATCGAAAACTGCGAGTTCAATACGGGCGATGACTGCATCGCCATAGAGGCTGGCAAAGGACTTGATACACAATTTGGCCCATCTCAAAACATCCTTATTCAACACTGCAAAATGCAAAGTGGTCATGGTGGTCTAACCTTGGGGAGCGTGATGTCAGGAGGCATACAAAATGTTTTTGCACGAAATTTAATTTTTCAAAACAAAAACTACAAAACTGACCCACTCAATATCGCAGTTCGACTTAAAACCAATCTCAATCGAGGGGGCTTTATTCGAGACATTTATATTAAAAATATTGATATCCCAAACGGCATCAGGACCACGCCAAGTTTTTATAAAGGGCTCAATAACAATACGCTGACTGATCAAAAAATTGCCACCAATGCAGGTGCCATCATTACCATTGATTGTGGCTATGACGCCAGTGCAGACAACGTCAGAACTAGACCACCCATCGTCTCCAACATCTTCATCTCAAACATCAATGTTGGCAACATCAAGGTCAACAATCAACATTTTTCAAGCCACCAAGCATTGGTGATACTGGGGCCTATCGCCAGTGACTATAGCGCAAAGGACACACCAAGCCCCCCCATCCAAGCTGTTGAGAATGTCGTCATTCAAAACTGTGATTTTGGTAATCCAGTCGAAGTAAACAATCCGATATTTTTATTCAATGCAAAAAATATTGTCTTAGATAATGTCAAGATTGGTCCCAAAAAGTATTCAACTGTTTTTAATTCACCGATATGAAATTCATTCAATATGTTTTCTCTGGATTACTGATATTCACTTTTTTTAATACGTCTGTCTGTGCGCAACCGCTTGAGCGCATTCGAATACTCCTTATTGGGGATTCAACATTGGCGCCCAAAAATGGCTATGGCGATGAGTTTTGTAAAAGACTTCGGCCTGAGGCAGATTGTATAAATTTGGGTAAGAATGGCCGCAGTTCAGGCAGTTATATTGCCGAGGGTTCTTGGCAAAAGGCCATGAACCAAATCAAAACACTACCCCCAGTCAAACAAACGTATGTTCTCATTGAGTTTGGACATAATGATCAACCGGGTAAGCCTGGTCGTTCGACTGATTTAAAAACCGAATTTCCAGCCAATCTCAAAAGATACATCACTGATTCAGTTCAGCTTGGCGCCCACCCAATTTTGTCAACTCCTTTGACAAGGCGTCAATTCCGTGATGGTCAACTGGTTCAGGACTTGGACGAATGGGCTAAGGTCACCATGCAAGTCGCAAAAGAGGAGAAAGTACCCCTTATAGACCTGCTCTCAGCCAGTGCAGACATTGTTCAACCCATGGGACAAGTTGAGGCTGACACATTGGCCGTTGAGCCCGAGGGAGGCAAAAACGGGGCCTTTGACCATACTCACGTAGGGATGAAAGGTGCGCTTTTATTTTCAGAAGTAGCTGCTTCTCTTTTCAAAAAAAATATCCCCGAATTGTCACCTTATTTTTTAGATAGCCCAAACCGTCCACAACTCACCCAAGAAGAATCTGCCGAATACTCACAAAAATCTGTTCTCAACTATGCAGGCTTGCCTGGCCAAGAAAAACTGAGTCCATGGGATCCAGTTTTGGCCAAAACCACCAAATTTGATTATGTCGTAGATGCCCATCTTCCAAGTGATGGTCTTCATACCTTTCAAACCATTCAAGCTGCCATCGAAGCACTGGTCAAGGCCAATCACGCCACCCGTTCAAAGGCAAGAATTTTTGTTGAAATACATCCAGGCGTTTACCACGGCCTAGTCTACATACCTGCCCTAGATGCACCTATTTCACTGATTGGCGCGGGTGACTCACCTGAAGATACTGTCATCAGTTCAAACTTGGATGCGTCTATCTCGGGCGAGAACTACGCGGAGCGTTTCAAGGGTGTTTTTGCCAATTCAGACTCTAGTGTTCAGAAAATGTACGACAGCATAAAGCAAAGAAGCGTGATCACGACCTTTGGATCTGCAACGCTTTGGACCCAAAACGTTGGTTTTCAAGTATCAAATATAACCATTGAAAACACATACATAAGACAAACCCAAGATTGTTCAACCAATTGCAATCCCTCAACCCCCTTGGTCATGCACCAAGCCGTGGCACTGATGGTTGACGGAGCTGACCAATCTATCTTTGATCGGGTCAGAATTTTGGCACTTCAAGACACGCTTTACTTAAATAACAAGGAAAATCACCTTACATCACGCAGCCTCTTTACAAACTCATACATCGCTGGTGATGTGGACTTTATCTTTGGGGATGCAACTGCCTATTTCAGTAACTCAGAAATCAAGACAGTCGGCAATCGCAAGGATGCCTATGTTGGAGCACCCAGCACCCATGTTCATAGTCGATATGGTTTTGTTTTTAATCACTGCAAGTTCACCTTCGAGCCCACTCCCAATGCGCTTTTGGGCAACTATCACCTCGCCAGACAATGGTTTCACAACCAACGTTGTACTCCTTTCGCACCCGTGGATGTCAGTTCCTATTCCTGCACTTTGGGAGATCAAGATAGCTATCTTGAGCCCAAGGGATCTATCCGATTAGAGACTTTGCAAAATGTTGGGAAAATGATAGTGATGAATTCCTCCTTAGGTCAACACATCAATATTTCTCGCCCATGGTCTGACTGGAACCAACCAGGCAAACTGTCCTATCGCCCTGCTCAATTGAAGATCAACGATTATCTACACAATTTGACGTTGGTCCCAACCTCTGGGTCCAAGTCACCTTTGGATTCCTTTAACACTGAAGAGTTGCCGTGGTTTTTAGCTGAATTCAATAATCAGACAATTTCCACATCAAATCTGCACTAAATTCTTAATGCGAATAATTTAACAATGAAACGAAGAGTCACACTCAAGGCCTTAGGAGCGATGCCATGGCTAACATGGCAGGCCAACCTCTTGGCACAAAATAAGCCTACCTCAAACAACACCTCACCTTGGCTTTATGCTCAAAGCATTATTGATCAATTGAGTACAGCGATGAAATTCCCGGATCAAACCTTTGACATCCGGTTATATGGAGCTCAACCTTGTGAGACCACAACGATCAATGGATTGATATCAGACCATGAAACGGGCGAAATTGATACTCCTCAAGATGGATCCCTGGATTGCAGACAAGCAATCTCAAAGGCGATCGAAGCCTGTCATCAAGCAGGAGGTGGCAAAGTATTGTTCCCCTCAGGAAACTGGTATTGCGCTGGGCCCATTGTGCTGCTTTCAAATGTTCACTTGCATCTGGCTAAAAATTGTCATATTTTTTTCAGCAATGATCCTAGAGATTATGCAAAATTTGGAGATTACGATTGCAAAGAGAACGGTCGACTGAGCTTGACCCGCTGGCAAGGTAATGATTGTTTGAACTTTTCCTCGATGATATATGCCATTGGACAACATAATATTGCTATCACAGGTGAAGATTGGAGCAGCATCTTGGATGGACAAGGTGGTGTACCTTTCAAATCTACACAAGGCTGTTGGTGGGACTGGAAGGAGAGCATGCGTCACAAAGACGCAACAACTACTGAGACTACAAACTCAAGCACAGCCTTCAAATCACATCGAGATAATCTTGAGGCATTTGATGATTTAACCACCCATTTAAGCAAATCAGAGAAGGATGCCATTTTGGGCTCCAACTCAAATGGTTTGAGTGATGAAAATTTCTTACCTGCTCTATCTGAAGCACAAGTTATCGTAGAAAAACGGATTTTTGGACTTGGACATAAATTAAGGCCTTGCATGATCAACCTGGTCAACTGCACTCAAGTGCGGTTAGAGGGCTATCAAGTCAAACATTCGCCCTTTTGGCAACACCATCCCATTAACTGCAAAGAGGTCATATTCAGGCGGGTTTACTCAAACAGTTTAGGGCCCAACAGCGATGGCTTTGATCCTGAGTCTTGCGACTTTGTACTGATTGAGGATTGCACATTCAATACTGGAGATGATTGCATTGCCATCAAATCTGGAAAAAATTTAGATACTCAACTCGGCCCTTCGCAAAATATCGTAATCCAGCGTTGTGTCATGCAAAGTGGGCATGGTGGTGTGACACTGGGTAGTGAAATGTCGGCAGGGATTAACAATGTTTTTGTTCAAGACATCTTAATGGAGAACATCAACTGGAAGACCAATTCATTGAATACTGCTATTCGGTTGAAAACCAACATGAACCGGGGAGGATCTTTGAAGGACTTGTATGTTCGTCGAGTCTCTATCCCTAATGGAGTCCAAACAACTCCAAGTTTCTACAAAAGCTTACCCACTTCGCCCTACCCCTCAGGTAGTGTTTCGTCTAGCGCTGGAGCAGTGATCACCATTGACTGTGATTATGCTGCTGTCAACGACAGCATACGCACTCGTCCTCCTTTGGTTAGCAATGTAGAAATTTCAGAGCTCAAAGTGGGTAACGTCAAAACCAAACAAGGCGTTTACTCTTGCTATAGGCCCATTTTGATACTTGGCCCCTTAAGAGAAAGCTACAACGGAAACCTAGCCCATGTTCAAGTTCCACCTGTCTCGCAAGTGACTATTAAAAATTGTGACTTTGGAACTCCAGTGCTAAAGGACGATCCTTTTTTCCTGCACAATGTCAAGTCATTAACACTCAACAACGTTATGGTCGACCATCGCAGCTACACAATGGTCCTCAACAGTAAGGATCAAGAGACTCAGTAGCTCAAAGGCTGGGCTTAGCACGACCTCTCAGTGAGCAGGCTCACTGCATTGAATAACTGTTCGATCATCACCAAATCAATATTTCGTGTGATGAAAACCAATCGAGTGTTATGGTCATCGCTGGGCCAACGCTCCAACTTGACGGGATTGTGAAAGATGTGCTGGACTCCTTGGACTACCAGTGGATCTCCTTGCACGTTCAAAATTCCTTTGACTCTGAGTAAGTCCGGTCCACGAAGTTTGGCCAAGAGTTCTAGAGCACTTGAAAAGGCTTCCCAGGTAAATGGAACTTTGAATCTGAGTGAGAGCGTCTTGATACTGCTGTGTGCACGGGGTAAGACCCCTGCGAGATACTTTCCGCCTTCGGGGGATTTGGACAAAAGGTCAATCCCTTGGATAAAGTGAAACGTTTGCGCATTGATTCGGCTCGAGCCCAAACCCAGACCGATCAAATCTTCTGGATTGGCTTGGCCATTCAAAACTGTGAATATGTCTGCACTGGGGTTGATGCGCGCTAAGTCTTGCTTGAGTTGATCAAGCATTTCGGGTGTCGTCAAATCAGACTTGGTCACCAAAAGTCGATCCGCCAATGCCACTTGTTTTTGCGACTCCTCCATCGCGAATAGCTGATCCTGTGCGTTCACGGCATCGACCAATGTAATTACACCGTCTAGACGGTAGCGAGCTTCTAGAAGCGTGTCGCTCACCAAAGTTTGCAGCACTGGTGCTGGGTCCGCAAGACCGGTGGTCTCGATCATGACACGGTCGAAATCAAACACCTCACCCACTTGGCGTTGCGCAAACAACTCCCTTAATGTCTCTTGCATATCGGTGCGAACGGAGCAACAAATACAACCGTTGGCCAAGAGGGTCATATTCTCCGAAGCGACCGAGACCAAATCGTGATCAATTCCGATCTCACCCACCTCATTGATCACCACAGCCACTCGGTTCATATTGGGGTGCTTGACCAAATTCGAAATCAAAGTGGTCTTACCACTCCCCAAAAACCCAGTGATCACCGTCACGGGAATTTTTCCACCCAAAAGGTCTCGACCTTGGTTCACCACTGAAATAGCCTCAAATGTTCATCTCCAAGATGTACAAGCCACCCGTGAAACGGTCAATAGTGTAGACAATGCGGCGATCATCCACAAAGACATCATTGAGCTGAATGGCCCCTGCAGGCGACAAAGCAGGTGCAGCTGGCACATAGTAAGCGACCTCTTCAACTCTAAAGGGATTACTGGTGTCAAACACACGGACCCCAGCATTGAAAAATGAACCCACAATGATGGTATCCGAAACAAAAGAACAGGGTCCTGGTAAATTCTCATGCAAGTTATGCGCACCAAAGCGTCCGCCTCGTTTTTTGAAGGCCTCTGGGTTGGGCATGGGAAATGTACTGAGTGGCAAAGGATTGCTTTCATCCCTGGCATCGAGCACCCAAACCAATTTGGGCCAATCAAGTCCACCATCTTGAACACACTCGTCGCTCACGATCCACAAGTTTCGATCGAACAAAGGTAATACCGTGTGAATGAATCCATTGAGAGGGGGCGAATGGTTCCAGTGAGAAATGACTTGGATATTGTCGGGCTTAGAGATATCCAATACAAAAGCACCACCATCAATGTAGCCCACATAGGCTTTGTCTGGATGAGAGGGAAAGACATTGCTGTTGTGAACCCTAAATCCAGTGTCAAAAATACCTTGCAGTCTCTTTGGTTGCGGAGCTGTATCTCCTACCCGGGTGCCTGGATACCACCAACGCCCCTTCTCTACTGGCTTGGTGGGATCGGAGACGTCCAAAATTCTGTAAAACTGGTCATCCAAAGGGTTATGTGGCTCAAAGTCTGCTGCGCCTGAGGACATATGAATAGTCTTACCATCCACAAACCATAACGCATGAACGCCTCTCGAATGTGGCCCCGAGCAGTCAAAGTGGGAAAGTAACTTAGGAGACTCAGGAACACTCACATCAAAAATATCAACCCCAGCAGGCTTTAAGCCCACGGTCGTGGTTTGATACGCAACGGCCAATAAATTACCCACCACATCCAAAGAGTTGGAGCGTAACTTCATATGTGGCAGATCCGTTTGAACAATGAGCTTGGGATTCAACGGATCACTGACATCAACTCCAGAAAAATTCTTAGGTGCAGATTCGTGTGCTAGCCACAAAATACGACGACCTTTAGCATCGAGTTGCATGGAGATTCCTTCTCCAAGACCGCCAAAACCCGCCAATTCATGGTGAGCCAAAAGCTTCATATTAAGAGACAACGCCTGATCGGCGCGTGCACCGGGAGAGTTAAGAGTGGCCATAGAAATTAAGGGTAATGGAGGATGAAATGCTGTATGGCTTTAAGTATAGTAGATCAGTCTTAAAGGGGGTCCAAGTGATGAAAAAATTTTTACTATTGTTCCAGTGTGCGTGGCTCATCGGGTTAACACTCTGTCTGCCTTTCAATGCTCTCGCGCAAAGTACGAACTTCCCCAATAAGCCAGTTCACCTGATTGTGACCTACCCGCCTGGGGGAAGCTCTGATTTACTCGCTCGAATAGTGGGCAAAAAAATGGGAGAATTTTGGAATCAAGCGGTCATCGTTGAAAACAAAACTGGGGCTGCAGGATCGATTGGCATGGAGTACATTGCCCACCAAGCACCCGATGGTTACAGTTATGTGATTGCCAATATGGGACCCGCAGTGGTGAACCCACTTTTGTCCAAGTTGAATTACAACATGGACAAGGACTTTATCGCGGTATCCCTCATTTGCACGGGCCCCAATGTGCTGGTGGTGCCCAGCAGTTCACCATTCAAATCTGTTGATGATATTGTCAATGCTGCCCGAAATAAGCCAGACGAGATCAATTTTGCCACCTCAGGCTCAGGCAGTATGTCCCATTTGAGCACAGAGATGATGATTCGACAAACTCACCTCAAACTCACCCATGTACCCTATAAAGGAGGGGTATTGGCTGTCAATGATGTGCTCGCAGGCCACATTCATTTCATCATCTCAGACGCGTTACCTGTAATGCAATTCGTCAAAGTCAATCAACTGAGAGCGTTGGCCGTGACGAGTGCAACTCGCTCAGCTTTCTTTCCCAACATCCCCACCTTTGCCGAGGTAGGGATGCCCGGCATTGTGGCCTTGAATTGGTGGGGTGTTTATTTACCCGCCAACACTCCCAAGGCTGTGGTTGAAAAATACCAAACAGCTTTGGCCAAGGTGATGGCCGATCCAGAAACCAAAACACAATTTGCAAGCCTTGGTGTTGATGCGACCTACACCTCGCAAGCCGAATTTCAGTCCTTTATTCAAAGCGAGCAAAATAATTACGCCAAACTCATCAAAGACAACAATATCCACACAGTGGAGTGAGTTCTTCTCAAGCGTACTTATCAATTACCCCCTTTTGGTGCCCATGAATTCATGAAAAAATCAACCACAAATCAGCAATCGAAGTCTGCTAACTCACAGAGTAAGCCCAAACAAAAGCAAAACAGCAAAATTGCGCCTCAACAAACAGCGATGAAAGTGGGGGTTTTAGGACTTGGGATCATGGGCTCAGCCATGTCCATGAATATGCTTAAAGCGGGCATTGATGTGTTGGGCTTTGACCCCAATCACGATTGCTGTAAAAAGCACCGAAAAGCGGGAGGCTCTTTGGCCAAAGATGTGGCCTCACTAGGGCAGGCATCCAGGCTCATCATCACGTCATTGCCCTCCCCTCAAGCACTCATTGATAACGCGCACATTTTGGCAACGATAAGTTCTCACCGCTTGATCATTGCCGATACGAGTACCTTGGATGTCTCAGACAAGGAGGCCGCTAGAAAAATACTCCACAGCAGTGGCCACATTTTGCTTGACTGCCCCCTCTCGGGGACAGGTGCGCAAGCACGAAACAAAGATTTGTTGGTCTACTCCAGTGGCCCCAAAACTGCTGTGAAAGAGTTTGAAGCGGTGTTTGCGACTTTTTCAAAAACACACCATCACTTGGGCACGTTTGGAAATGGCATGAAGATGAAACTCATCGCCAATTTGCTCGTGGCCATTCACAATGTCTCAACGGCCGAGGCCCTCTTGTTCAGTGAGAACCTCGGGATTGATGCAGCTTTGGCAGTGGACGTCTTGTCGGCAGGTGCTGGTGGATCACGGATGCTTCAAGTCAGGGGCCCCAATATGGCCTCACGTGACTGGAAGGACGCAACCATGAAAGTCTCGACTTGGCAAAAAGACATGAAGCTCATCACCGAAGCTTTGAGCCACTCAGCCACACCAGCTCCGTTATTTGCCGCTACACAAGGCATCTACAATGCCGCGATGGGACTCGGGCATGCTGATCATGACACAGCGTCTGTGTTTGATGTACTCGAGCGAATGAGCAAAAAAGCATGAGTAAAAAATCTTGACCCATAGAGCTCGGGGCAACTTTTAAAACACACTGCCCAACGCCCACACTTAAGACTGATCAAACCAGAAGGTCTTCATCATCCGTGATTGAGTCTAGCCACCCAAAAGGTCGCTCCTTCGGGGCCGTATTTCTCAGAATGGGGGGTACCGTGACTTAACTCAAAGGTGTCACCCGCCATCAAGTGTCGAGTGTCTTTTTCAACGCTCAACCACATCTCCCCTTTGACCACCAATGCGTAGGCATCGAAATCGTGAGTGTGGGTTGGAGCTTCTTGGTGAGGCTTCCATTCTCGGACCAACACTTCATCAAATCCTTTGTCCAAGCATTCTTGTTCGTATTGCTCAAAACTGATGGGTCTGATCATGAGAGCTCCTAGTGAGTGAAAACAAAAAACAGTTGTGATTGACTCTGACCACAATAGAGGAGATTGAGGAGATCAACGCTACTCAAGTGAGCGTCGTTGATTGAATATTGCGCAAAGTAGTTTTCCAAGAAAACCTCCAGGGCGTGATCTCATCAACGGTCTAAATAGCACAAAACACAAAATAAATGGACATTTCGCTGTACGCATCAACTCCAGGGTATATGCCCAAGATGATCAGAGTATCAACAATCTGTCATTTAGTCGAGTTTGATATTCACAGACTTGATCAATTTTGCCCAAACGTTCAAATCTGCACTCACTTGAGCCGCAAATTCCTCTGGGCTATTGGCCACAGTATCCAAAGCATCTTGAGTTAAGCGCTCCTGAAAATCCGAGCGTTTGACGATTCCCAATACATCAGCATTGATTTTTTTAACCAAGTCCTTAGACATATTGGGTGGCCCCATGAAACCATACCATGCATCAATGCGAAATCCTGGCAAGGTCTCAGCAATGGCCGCTACCTGTGGCAAAGATTTAGAGCGCTTCTCACTAGTGACACCCAAAGCCTTCAATTTACCGCTTTTGGTGAGCTGTATCGATGCAGTGATGCCGCCAAAAATCAATGGTACATGACCGGCCATTACGTCGTTTACACCTTGACCAAATCCTTTATAGGGAATATGTGCAATGTTCACATCTGCCATGTACTTGAGCATTTCCATTGACAAATGCTGTTGACCACCTGGACCTGAAGATGCATAGCTAATGGCTCCAGGCTGCTGCTTGGCCATGGCAATCAACTCTTTAATATTGTTGGCCGGAAAACTTGGAGTGGCCAGCATCACAAAAGGACCCGAAGCCACATTAATAATAGGAGTCAAATCTTTGACTGGGTTATAGGGTATCGAGCTGTACAAATTGGGGGCAATCGTGATTGAAGCGTCCGCAGCAAACAATAAGGTGTAACCATCAGGTGCCGCCTTCACTACAAAATCAGTACCAATGGTGCCACTCGCGCCTGTTTTATTCTCTACCACAACAGGCTGTTTCCACAAGTTAGTAAGCTCTTGAGAGAGAATTCGACCATAGATATCAGGCGTGCCACCAGGGGGAAAAGTGACGATGACCTTGACTGGTTTATTGGGAAAGGATTGCGCTTGGGCTTGGGGATGAGCCACAAAACCTAAAAGAGTGAGAGAGAGAGCGAATCCCCCTAGAAATAAAGTACGCTTGATGATTTTTAACATAATCCGACCAGTTCAAATAAGCAAGCCAAAATTGGGAAGAGTCAGATTTTAATCGACTCAGGGCAAGACCTCGGCCCGCAAAATGGAGGCACCATGGTTATTTCCTATCCAAAGTGTCGGTGTGGATTGGGTGTCATCTGTGAAAACACGGCGAATATTGGTTGACCTTGGCAATTGAAACTCCGTAAAGACATTGGTCTTTGTATTCAGACGAGCCACTCGGTCAGTGGTCATGGAACCGGTCCATGCAAACTCCTCTCGGTCAAGCACCACATCATAAGGCGCAGAGTAAGGTGTTGGAACTAACCATTCCTTGATCTCACCTGAATTGGTGTCCAACATACCAATCTTATGACCTCGATACTCACCAAACCATAAACGATCTTTGGCATCCATTGAACCACGCCTAGGAGATGCATATTTGGTTGGCAAGTGATAAAAACTCACCTCACCTGTCTTGGCATCAATACGGCCAATTTCTTGCTGCCTAAAGTCAGTAAAGAATGCGTTATTGTGAGTGTCAGAGATGACATCATAGATATTGTGTTGATCTTTCGAGCCCTTGAAAGGTGCCCAAGTCTCAATAGCCCCCGTGGTCAGATCAAACCGGTGTACTCCAGCAAAACCGCTATTTTGCGCCCAGACTTTCCCGTCTACACCGCTATTCATAGCAGCCACTTGGTTCAACTGCGTTGAAGGTAAATTCTCCTCTTTGGGTGGGATGAAATATTTGAAAGTCTCACTTTTAGGATCAAATCGAGCTATGGAGGCTTGGTACATATTGCCAATCCACAAATAACCATCTCTATCAGTCCGAATGGCCAATATCCCTTGGGGATATTCTGGCTTGGAGATGGCCACGTCATACTCCTTCACAGCTCCAGTCTTGGGGTCCATGCGCCCAATCTTTTGTTCTCCGAAACTTGAAAACCAAACTTGTCCCTCTTTGTCCAAGATAGCGTCATGGGGTTGAATGAGTTTGCGGGGTAAGTCGTACTCAGTGTAAACAACCTTTGTAGAGTCGCCTTTTAGTCGTGGAAAAGTCTTCAGTGGATAAGTCCAAGTATCCCTTCCGCTCAAATTAATTGAAGCCAAGAAGACCCCCATTTCGCGGTAGATCTGCACACGGTCCTCACCTTGCTCTTCCATCAAGCGTGCACCTTTACGCATCTGGGGTGCACCGGGCATGCTTTGATTGACATAACTTTGCATCCTTGGCAAAACGACATTGATAAAGTCGTCCGCACTGTATTTTGAATGCACCACACGCTCTAAAGTATGACAGGTCACACAGGTGAGTAGGCTTCGCTTTTCTCTGTCCTCGCCGGGCATGCTATCCATCCACTCGGCGTTGGTGAGTTGTAAATCCAAGTGCTTGGTAGACACAAGGTGCAAATTTACACTCAAATCTTTTTTATCATTTAACTTAATTTGAATCGGTTTTGGGAGTTCATACCCCGTAGCGCGAATACGGATTTGATAGGCTCCTGGATTCAAGCGATCGGTGGGAAACTCAAACATACCAGCAGAATTACTGACCACAGAAGTGGTGATCGTAGAGCCTAGTCGCTGGGCACTGATCACCACACCCTCCATCTTGCCTTCCGCTTTGGAGTCGATCGTTCCCCTGATGGTAGAGGCACCAATGGCCGTGCTAATACACACACTCGTATAGATCATGAACATTAAAGCAAGCTTTAGGGATCTGAAGCAGCCCATTTTTGAAATTTGTTCGAAATTTATAATCATGTTTAAGATCTCAACAAGTTAGGGCGGGAGAATCACGGACAATCAAGATCCAATAAAAAATCTCAACCCATTAATTTTTTTTGAAGACAAATATAAAAATTACACGACTTGCATCGTATGTTCTTTTTAAGAGGTATGGGCTCGATTAACGCTCAGGAAAACCCTAATCCACGGTAAAGATAAAAGAAAAGTGAGAAATTTTCGATCAATTTTCTAGATGAGAAACTGTCGATGATCACTTTTGCGTCTTGATACCACTGTCCTTGACCACCTTGGCCCATTTCTCTTCATCTTCATGAATGAATTTGGTGAATTCCTCTGGGCTCATGGCTATGGGCTCCAAACCCTGATTGATCAATTGCGTTTTAATATTGGGTTCAAACATGACTTTATTAAGTGTGGAGTTCAAAAGCTTTACACTTGAAGGACTCATTCCAGCAGGACCAAGCATCCCATACCATGTACTGGCCACGTAACCGGGAAGACCTTTTTCTGTGACTGTGGGGATATCGGGCACCAAGGAAAACCGCTTGGCTGATGTCACAGCTAGAGCCTTTGCCTTTCCTGATTTGACGTGCTGCAATAGGGTCACGATACTACTGATTGAGACTTGGACCTCATTGGTGAGCAACGCAGGAACTGCAACACCTGATCCTTTATAGGGTATGGTTGTCATCTCAATTCCAGCCATGCTTTTAAAGAGTTCCGTTTGCAAAAAGGTTGTACTTGCAGAGGATGAATAGTTCAACACTCCTGGATTTTTTTTCGCGTAAGCGATCAACTCCTCAACGGTATTAGCTGGAACAGATGGGTGTACAACCAAAAAATTTGGTCCATCACCAATCATGCCAACTGGCGAAAAGTCTTTGACGGGATCCATTTTGCTCTCGGGGTATAAACTAGAGTTAATAGAGTGACTGCCTGAGGCAATCAAAATGGTGTATCCATCAGGTTCTGCTTGGCTCACCAGTTTGGTGGCAATCAAACTGTCTGCACCTGGCTTGTTGTCAATCACAATCGGTTGACCCAGAGTTTCCGTCAACCGTCGACTCAAGATCCGTGCAATCACATCAGTGGATCCTCCAGCAGTAAAACCGACAATAAATCGGATCGGTTTGGCTGGATATGTAGACTGCGAATAAGTTGATGTGCTGGCACCTAAAAAAACAATACTCGTCAATACGTAGGCCAATGTACTGATTTTTATAGGGTTTCTCTTCGGGAAATAGGTGATGCTTTTCATTTCATGTCTCCTTTTAATATCATTGTTCGCTAAACACAGCTACTCCGTTTTCAAGTACACGTATATTCCTGTCGATGGAATCCACGCAAAAATGGTACTTGATCGGAGTCACTCTCCAAACACTAAAGCAGAGTTGCTCGCCAGGATAGGTGGGGGCTGAGAACTTTACGGCCAAACGCTTCAGTCGATGAGCTTGACCTTGTACCAAATGAGAAATTAATCCGTGAGTGGTCATGCCATATAGGCCCAGTCCGTGAAAAATTGGTTGATCAAAACCTGCCAGTTTTGCAACCTCGGGATCAATATGCAAGGGATTGGGGTCTCCGCTGAGGCGAAAAATATAATGGGCTCGAGGGTCAATCTTTGAATTCCAAGTAAAGTCACAAGGTGTGACAGGGATTGAGTGACGCTCGAGTCGCGGAGGTAATGGATCATGCAACCCATCTTTGACTGAGAACCCTCCATCATCTCTAAGTACTTCAATACGTTTTGCGACGGCCAACAACTCGCCGCGATCATTCTTAAGTTCACGTTCAAGAGAAACCACCGCCCCTTTGCCTACGCCTCGATCATGCACATGAGTAACGCGGTTGATGCCAAAAACGCGACCACTTAGCGGCATAGATTGAATAAATTCAACATCTTGTTCAGCATGCAATACAGACTGCCATGACACACCAGTACGAGGGTCACGCCACCAAAATCCTGGCGTACAGATAGTCGCCACCATTGATGGAAGTACTTTTAGATTCTTTTCAAATAGATACTCTAAGTCGCCTGGTAGCATTGGTTGAGTCCCTACTCCACATCCCAACGCATATAAAATAAAGTCTCTAGGGCTACATTCATGTACCTTGACTTCAAAACTCCAATTTTTGAGAGAAATATAGTCAATCATAGCGTTGAGAGATGGCCGGTGAATGAATGTATTTAGATATTTGGATGAAAAGACAAGATCTGCTGAAATCGACTAACAGCAGGTGTATGTACATAGGGGGCCAATGAGCCACTCAATAAATCCTCCAACAACACAAGCGCTTCATTCAAGGAGTCTTCATCAACAGACTCGAGCATCAAAGCTCCATGAAAATAAATATCTGTTTTGCGTAAAAAATTTGCGGTAACATTTTTAACAATTCGCCAATCAGTCTGAATAAACTGTGAAGCTACTAAATTGAAAGAGTCTTGAACAAGAGTCAATTTTTGAACAATTAGGTCGGTCAACGACTGCTCTAACTCTTTTGGAAATGATTTAACCAATGGTACCAATGCCAGGAAAACTCCTTCGCCCTCTCCTAGGCTGGCAACTTGGGTTGCAAAAATTTTATGAACGTTTTTAAATCGGGGAATAAAGTATCGACTGCTTTCATCTGGGTGGCGCTGTAAATCAAGATAAGCTTCAGAATCAAAGACTTTGGAATCATTTACACGATACAAAGCAAAGTATTTTGGCCCAGTGCTGAGATTGATAAATCTTCGGCCACTGACATAACCGGGGATATTCAACACTCGTTCTCGCATATGCTCGGTGTTGTACCACCGATTGAACGCACGATCATCACTCTCGCCAATATCAGTCCAGATGAAAGTATAGGCATGTCCACCAAGATCCTGCCTTTTGTCCATCACTGCAATGCCCCAACCATACCGCCATCAACTTGCAAACTTGCTCCTGTGATAAAACCAGCGTCCTTGGAACAAAAATAAGCCACCGCAGAGGCCAACTCTTGAGGGCTTCCCAAACGCTTCAAAGGCAGTTGTGCAATTCGTTCAGTCATATCATATGACCCTGTGAGTGCAGGTGTACCAATAGAAGCAGGAAGTACCATGTTGACCGTAATCGCATGTTGCGCTAACTCGTTGGCCAAATGGCGCATCAGACCCGCAACACCTGCGCGAAATACGGTTGACAAGGCATGATTTTTCATGGGCTGCTTCACACTAGCTGAAGTGACCGCCACGATTCGAGCATTCTCACGACCGATCAATAAAGGAACAATGTGTTGGGTCACCATGATTGGCCCCCATAGCTGAGTTTCATGGGCCGCTTGCCATCGAGACATATCAGTCTCTTGCATAACTGTCTTCATCTTCAAGGGAGGACGACCGGTGTTCAAGATCAACAAATCCAAACCACCAAAATGTTGCTTCAAATGATTCTTGAGCACTACCAAGTCAGCTTCTTTCGTCATGTCCCCAGAAACCACACTGACTGTTGAATGATATAAGGTTTGCAACTCCTGCGATAAAGCCTTGAGCTTTTCTTCATTTCTTGAAAAAAGCACCAATCGGCATCCTTCTTTGGCCAACTGATGAGCCACGGCTGCGCCCAGGCCACCCGAGCAAGCCGTGACTAATGCCACCTTACCTTGCAAACCTAAATCCATGAAGACCTCCCGCGCAATACCTTTTGTAAAAGGAATCGACCATATCTAGTCGATGTGATGCAAAAAACAACCAACGAACGCGATCAATTACCCTCAAATACAGGTCGCTGTTTGGCCACAAAAGCGTTGTAAGCTCGTTCATAATCTTTGGTCTGCATACAAATAGCTTGAGCCTGGGCCTCAGCTTCAATTGCATCATCAATGCTCATGCTCCACTCTTGATGAATGCATTTTTTAGTCATTGCGTGGGCAAATGTAGGGCCACTGGCTATGGATACGGCTAACTCATGTGCTTGGGCCAGCAAGTGTTCAGACTCACAGAGTTTATTAAAAAACCCCCATCGCTCCGCTTCAGCACCATCCATTGATCGCCCGGTATAAAGCAACTCTGCCGCGCGACCCGCACCAATCAAGCGCGGCAAAATATTGCACGCCCCCATATCAGCACCGGCCAATCCTACCCGTACAAACAAAAAAGCCGTTTTAGAGTTCGGAGTGCCATACCGTAAATCAGAAGCCATTGCCAAAATAGCACCTGCACCAGCACATACGCCATCAATGGCCGCCACGATAATTTGTGGACATGCTCTCATCTCCTTGACCAAGTCTCCAGTCATACGAGTAAATTTCAACAATCCATCCATGTCATCATTTTTTTGCATTTCTACCAAAGGTCCAATGATTTCATGAACGTCTCCACCCGAACAAAAATTGCCCCCAGCTCCAGTTAGAACGATGGTTTTTATGAAATCGCAATAGCGCAGATTGCGAAAGGTATCACGGAGTTCAGCATAAGACTCTAGGGTTAGTGGATTCTTTCGCTCTGGTCTATTGAGCGTGATGGTAGCAACCTTACCATCAAGCTTCCAAGCGAAATGCTTCGGGTGAAAATTGGCAAAATCAACACCTGCAGGGGCAAAACGATCCGATGTTTTCATAATTCAACTCCTAATCTCATTAAAAATAATACATTCCAATTTATACAATTCATTGGGTAGTTGGGCCTCATCAACCCGCCATGGTCAAACCACCACTCACACTCATAATTTGACCTGTGACGTATGCTGCAGGTTCACTAGAAAAATAAGCCACGGCTTGGGCTATGTCCTTGGGATCAGCAAAACGACGCATAGGAATAGCCTTAAGCAATGCCTCGACGTAATTTTCAGGATTGGCTCTGAGCAATTGAGTCTCAGTGGGTCCAGGACACACACAATTAACATTAATTTTGTAGCGCGTTAACTCACGAGCGAGAGATTTGGTAAGCGCAATCACCCCACCCTTGGCAGCAGCATAAACACTCTCACCGGAGCTTCCCACTCTCCCGGCGTCTGAACTCACATTAACGACACTTCCACCCTTTTCACTTTGAACCATGGGTTCCAAAAAAGCACGAGTGACTCTAATGACACCCATCAAATTAATATCAATCAACTTATCCCATAGCTCTGGTGAATTTTTCAAAAAGGCTTGGGAAGTTGACCAACCAGCGTTGTTGACAAGTACGTTCGGAGCTAAATTTTGCGCGACAAGTTGCTCGCGAACATGGGCGATTTGTTTAGGCTCGCAAACGTTCATCTCATATGAGACTGCAAATCCATTTTGATCTTGAATTAGCTTAGCCGTTTGGGCAGCTAATTCTGCACTCATATCTGTCACGATCACTTTGGCACCTTGCTCAGCAAGAGTTACTGCGATGGACTGCCCTATGCCTGAGCCAGCACCTGTGACCAGTGCAATTCTTGCGTTGAGTTGCATGTTATTTCCTTTGTTTTGAGCGTTGTAAAAAATTTGATATTAATTGCTGCGTTTCAGGATTTTTTTGAAGAGCATAAGTCTCTTCAATCTCACATTCAAATCCCTGACGCGAAGGTGCTAAATCGAGACACTTTTTTATGCTTGAAAGCGTCATCTTGGGCACGGATACTAAAGAGTTGCAAAAATCGTGACAAAAGCTCTCGCCTTGTCCAGGAGGCACTATCTCATCAACCAATCCCAAATCATGGGCTTGTTTGGCTGAAATGATCTCACCAGTCATGATCATTCGCTTCGCTTTTTGCCCGCCAATCAAACGAGTCAAGCGTTGAGTTCCGCCTGCTCCAGGTAAGAGCCCAATTTTGCACTCTGGCAGACCTAGTTTCACGCCATCCTCAACCACTCGAAAATCACAAGCAAGTGCCAACTCTAGACCCCCACCGGTCGCAATACCAGACAAGCAAGCAAGTGTTGGGATACCCAACAATTCAATAGAGCGAAAAATATTTTGCATGGTTTGCGCCAAATGACGTAACTTATCAGGGCCGTCGCCCTCATGCATAACTCGTCCCATGTAAGAAATATCTGCCCCAGCGGAAAAAAAACGTCCTCTTGCAGCAAATATTAAAGCTCGGCATTTAGGATCTTTGGCGATTATTTCGATATCACTTTGTAAAAAATGCAAAGCAACATCATCAAACGCATTTGCCGGAGGCTTATCAAAATAGAGGGTATAGACTCCCTGAGGGTCTTTTCTTAATTCAAACATAAATAGGCCCATTGTAAGAATTTCCTACAAATGCGCCATAGTAGATTTACCAATGATGAATTCTTAAATCAGCACTAGAATTTTTAAGGGTTAAGCTAAACGTTCTCATATGAGCTTTTGAATGAATCTACAACGAATTAACCCAAAACCCTAGCCCCTTTGCAATTCCATCACTTTTGGAGTGTATTCATGAGTTTTTCGCTGACCGAGGATCAAATTGCCATTCAGGACCTCGTTCGCAAAGTTGCTCGCGAAAAAGTCGCACCCCGAGCCCACGAAATTGATCGTCTAGCCCAGTACCCACAAGACATGTTTGATCTCCTCAAGGAGATCGGGCTATTTGCCCTGCCTTTCCCAAATGAATTTGGGGGAATGTCAAGCTCATTGTGTGCTTGTTTAGCCATTGAGGAGCTTGTACGAGTATGCTACAACACAGGTTATTTACTGGCTGTGCAATGGACACCCTTTGGAGCCATTGAAGCTGGAGGAACGCAAGCTCAAAAAGATCAATACCTGCACGGCTTGGCCAATGGAAACATTCGCGGTGCAATTGCCATGACTGAGTCTCAAAGCGGCTCTGATGTCGCTGGACTTAAAACAAGTGCCAAGCAAGTAGGCGATGGATACTTACTCAACGGCTCCAAAATTTGGTGCACTGGTGCGTCCGTTGCAGATTTTATTTTAGTTGCGGCTAAGGTCAAGGATGGCAGCCCAAAGGGGAAAATTTGCCTCTTTTTTGTGGATACCAAAGCAAAGGGACTCACCATCGGAAAAAAAGAAGACAAGATCGGTGCTCGTGGCATTCCTTCTTGCCCTTTATTTTTAGACGATGTATTGGTGCCCGAAACTGCATTACTAGGAAGTGTTGAACAGGGCTTCAAAATTGTGATGCAAGCTATGAACACCGCCAGACCTCTGCATGCCGCCAGGGGAGTAGGCTTGGCTCAAGGTGCGATTGATTTGGCTTCTGATTTTTTAAGCAAACGCCAAGCTTTTGGGAAAAAAGTCAGTGAATTTCAAGGTGTAAGGTGGATGCTGGCCGATATGCAAATGCAAACCCATGCAGCCAGAGGTCTGGTCTACCACGCCGCCAGCATGGTAGACCAAGGTATCCATGGAAGCGAGCTCGCACCCTATGCAGCCATGGCCAAATGCTTTGCCACCGACACCGCAATGAAGGTTGCGACCGATGCAGTTCAGCTCTTTGGTGCAGCTGGAATTTCAGCAGACTATCCAATCAATCGCTATATGCGAGACGCCAAAGTTTTGCAAATTGTTGAGGGCACCAACCAAATTCAGCGCAACATCATTGCCGATAGCCTCTTAGGCCGTGCCCCAAGATAACCTCATTTGAAAGTTAATAACATGAACCTTCCCACTGTTGGACTCGGATTTTATTTTGAAGATTTGCCGCTAGGGCGTCAATTTAAAACCATCGGACGCACAATTACTGAAACAGATATCACCAATTTTTGTAATGCTACTGGCAATACAGAGGTACTTTTTACCAATTTAGTTTTCCTAGCAGAAGAGTCAGATCTCAAGGGTCGTCCTGTTCCAGCACCACTAACTTATTGCATATCTGAGGGTTTATTGGTTCAATCAACGATGCAACATACGGGTTTTGCTTTTTTACATATGGATCTTGATGTACACGCACCATTGATGGCAGGTGACACTATTCATGTGGAGGTGGAAGTCATTGAGTCCAGGCTTAGTAAAAGTCGTCCCAATCGTGGCCTCGTAAGGACTCGCAATAAAGTAGTTAACCAGCACGGCGTAGTAGTTATAACCTACACCCCTTTACGGATGATTAAATGTAAAGGCGATGCCAATCATGGCTGAGTCTCAGTCTACCTCCAAGCGCCCTAAGGCGAATAATGGTCCACTATCTGGGATCAAGGTACTTGACCTAAGTCAGTTCATTTTGGGGCCCGTCTCCACTCAAATTATGGGAGATATGGGAGCCGAGGTCATTAAAGTAGAAACACCCACTGGAGACATGAACCGAGACATTGGGCCACAACGTCACGCAAAAATGTCCGCACTATTTTTGGGAATGAACCGAAACAAGAGATCTGTTGTACTTGATCTTAAAAATCCAAAAGCGCTTGAAGCACTGTACACCATGGTGAAAGAATGCGATGTCTTTATTCACAGCATGCGCCGTAGTGCAACCGAACGCTTGGGTATTTCTTACAAGGACATTAGCGCTATTAACCCGCGAATCGTTTATGCAGCAGGCCAGGGTTATAGCTCCAAAGGTCCTGATTCTGAACGACCCGCTTATGACGATGTCATTCAAGGAGAGAGTGGCATAGGAGGGATCAATCATTTATTCCATGGCGAACCTCATTACTTTCCAATGGCATTTTGTGACAAGTTTTGCGGTTATGTTTTGGCCTCCTCGGTGGGGATGGCTTTATATCATCGCGAGAAAACTGGCGTAGGGCAAGAAATTGAGGTCCCCATGCTTGAGACCGTCATGTCATTTAATTTAATCGAGCACCTATGGACTGGGCAGTTTGATAGCCCTCAAGGGGATTTGGGATATCAACGGGTTTTGATGAAAGATCGCAAACCATTTGCGACCCAAGATGGTTTTGTTTGCCTCATGGCCACAAGTGATGATCAATGGCAGCGACTGTTTGGTGCATTAGGTCACCCAGAGATGGCACAAGACAGCCGATTTGCAAAATTGGTAGATCGTTCATTGCATTTTCCTGAGCTTTACGCTTTTGTTGCTGAAAAACTTAAAACAAACACCACAAGCTTTTGGCGAAAAGCCCTAGACAAAGCCGATGTGCCCAACGGTCAAGTAAGGATGTTGGCTGATTTACCCACTGATCCTTACCTTCAAACATCTGGTTTTTTTCACCACTACTCACATCCCTTGGCTGGCGACATGGTCACACCGTCTATACCCGTCAGCTTTTCGGCTACTCCT
>Ga0007809_10000045_pt1 | contig 43136 bp, 64 predicted proteins | sample CryBogCBE02Aug07_FD_60383 | JGI IMG/M metagenome (GOLD analysis project Ga0007809, IMG submission 60383) | Freshwater microbial communities from Crystal Bog, Wisconsin, USA - CBE02Aug07 | ecosystem: Environmental > Aquatic > Freshwater > Lake | place: Crystal Bog, Wisconsin, USA | collected...
AGCGCGAGTTCAGCCACGGGCGACAGAAGCGCGAGTTTAGCCACGGGCGACAGCAGCGCGAGTTCAGCCACGGGCGACAGCAGCGCGAGTTCAGCCACGGGCGACAGCAGCGCGGCGGTAGTCACTGGGATATATGGCAAGGCCCAGGCCGGAAAGTTCGGCTGCATCGCTCTGGCGTGGTGGAACGTCAAAGACCAGCGCTCCGAGATGCGCTGCGCCGAGATTGGCATCGGCGACGGAAGCGACGGCAAACTCAAGGCGGGCACGTGGTACACGCTAGACGCCTTCGGCGCATTTGTAGCTGAGGCGTTTACAGGGCAGAATGCACTATGAGCGAACACGACGACCAGAAGGCAGTCTTCGATTGGGCCAAGTACAGCGCCAATCCTGTGCTTGAGTGTCTTTTTGCAATACCCAACGCCAGTAAGCGCACGTTCGCTATGACGAACTGGCTCAAGGCTGAGGGGATGAAGTCGGGAGTCCCCGACATGTGCTTGCCAGTGGCGCGGGGACGCTTCCACGGCCTGTTTATCGAGCAGAAGGTGAAGCCGAATAGGCAGGAGCCGGAACAGAAGCAATGGGAGGCGCGGCTAACGCAGCAAGGTTACGCCTACTGGCTTAGTTGGAGCGCGAAGGAAACTATTGAAGTGATTGAGTCGTATCTGGCGGGGCGGATGGAGTAAGTCTTGAATTGGTGGCCTCAAATTCACACACGAAAGAGAAGATAGTTCCTTACTTTGAACCGGGGGGTTCAAATTTCAACCAAGGGGCCACCAATTGAGGGCTTATGGAGCCAGAGGAGCGGTTAGCAAAGAAAGAAGTCTGTTGCCCGATGTGCCAGCAGATGATAGACGCGCTAGTTTATGCGCGGTTGATGAAGCAGAGGCGTGGCGGCCGAGGGAGAAAGCCGTCTTGCCTTTGCGGGAAGTGCCGCAATTGCCGACACCGAAAGAGTGTAGCCAAAGCGCGGCAAGCGGTATTTGAGCGGCTTGAAGCAGAGCACGTTTGGAGCAAGCTGAAAGACGTTCGATGAAAGGAGAGCATGACTATTTTGCATCGGGTGGGTGCGAGATGTTGAGCCCGCAATTGGATGAAAGCTGGGTGCAGTTGGTAGCGGCGGCAGACCTGATAGGAATGCCAAGGAACACGCACAGAGCGGAGGAGTACGCGCTTTGGCGCTTCGTCTGGTGCCCGTTGGACGGAGATCAGCGGCGGGCGGCCATAGAGCGTTTGACGCTGGAGAATTACCCCGATGGGCGATTCGTGCCGCAGTTGGAGAACTACCTGAGAAAGAGCATGTGGATGGTGACGCTTCGCAGAAAGAGCGACCCCGGCAAGGTTGAGGACGAAGCGACGAGACGAGCAAGGCAGAGATATGAGGCGAGTGTATGAGTGTGACCAGCGCGGCCAATGCCGCGATACTGAGATTCAACAAATTGAACATGGTGCCAAGGCCGACAGAGGCTTTGGAGATCGAGCTAATCAACACGCTCAAGGCCAACGCGGACACAGAGGCGCAAGTCTCGGAAGCAGCGCAACGATTGATCGAATGCTGCCAGTTCTATCCGAAAGTGCCGGACGTGATCGCCATATTCGAGGAGATCCGGCGCGAGACGGTGAACCGGAAGGACTTTGCAGGGCTGGCGGCGGCGACAGTAGGCGAGGGCGCACCGTGTATTTGCGGCGGCAATAGATTTGTTTCCACCGAAGACGAAGAGGGGCGACGATTCGCGCAACGCTGCCCAAAATGCAACGCGGGGACTACAGCCAATGCCTAAACTAACCCTAGACCTGGCGCGGCACACGTACCGCGTGTATCGTTTCGATTCGACAGAGCCATTGGCGCAGTACAGCAGCTTGAAGTGTGCGGCACATTCGGTGGTGATGAATCGCGGGCAGTATGTGCAGGGGCCGCAGAACCAATTGTTTGATGTGGACGATTGCTTTCGGATTGCGGGCGATTGCCGGAAAGTGATGGCAGCGGCATGAAGCCCCTAGCGTTGGATCTCTTCTGCGGTTTAGGCGGCTGGGCCGAAGGGCTGCTGGATTGCGGATACGAGGTGATCGGCTACGACATCGAGCGGCATGTCTACGGCACTCAGTTCTATCCCGGCGTGTTGATCCAGCAGAGCGTCTTGGATCTGCATGGCGCCATGTTCCGGCATTTTGATCTGATAGTAGCGTCTCCACCGTGCCAAGAGTTCAGCTATATGGCGATGCCCTGGAAGCGTGGGAAACAAGCCGCCAGAGCGTTCCGCGGCGAAGATGATTTCCCGGCAAGCTGGAGCGGTTCGCGCACCATTGCAGACCTAACGCGGCTATTCGACGCCTGTTTCCGCATCCAAAGAGAGGCGTGTGAAGCGGCAGGGCGCCATATCCCGATGGTGGTTGAGAATGTACGAGGCGCACAGCCTTGGGTGGGGCGGGCGAGTTGGAATTACGGCAGCTTTTACTTGTGGGGCGACGTGCCGGCCATTATGCCGTTTGCAAGGCGGCGGAAAAGCCAGCATTCGCCATTAGTGAAGACTCCACCGGGAACGGGCAACACGTCTTGGTTTTTCGGAAACTCGAAGCATGAGGGGCGGCATGGCGCGGATGAGGTCGGCAACAAAAGCGGCGGTTCGTGGTTTGGCGATTACCAAGCCCAAAAAGAAAAGCGGCAGGAAGGAATCAAAAACGGCGGCGACTGGTTTTCCACGGGACTTGGTTGCGGACGGCATTTTTCCAGCCGATCCCAAGCCCGCAAGGCCGCATCAGCACAGATTGCCAAGATACCCTACGCCTTGGCGCGGTGGGTTGGGTCGGTTTATTTGCCAGCGAGGCAGGAGCGGGCGGCGTGAAACTTTTGCGTATCGAAGACGCGGCCGAGCGGCTGAACATCTCAAAGCACACACTTTACAGGTGGAATGCGGAAGGCAAAGGGCCGGCGCCTACGAAGCTGGGCGGGGTACTACGATATCGGGAGGAAGTAATTAGGGCTTATGTCGAAGCGCATGGCGTTGAATGGGTGCGATATTGCGACCCTGGCGAAGCTGTTGAATATGGAGATTACTGACGTATTATCAATGAGTTGGGTGGAGGCGCGGGGCGGAATCGAACCGCCGAATAAAGGTTTTGCAGACCTATATCGCGGAATAGAAAATACCCCAAAAACAGGCGTCGAGCTAGAATCCGGCGAGATTCGGTCCAAAAACGGTCCACCTGAGAGCCTGTTCGCGGTATTGGGGCCGGAAGGGCTAACCACTTGCACCGATGAGACCGACTTCACGATTTACTTGGATCGGGAAGATGCCGAGATTGCACTGGGCGATGAAGCAGCCAACACTGGGCTGGCAGACGATGAGTTCCGGATTGTCGAATATCGGGCGGTCGACCCCAAGGCTGATTTCATGCAGAAGCTGGTGGACTTTTTTACGAATACATGAAGGCGGTAGGTGAGGCTTGGCGCTGAAGAATTGGGATGATTCGGTGCCTTGGTGCGCACTGGTAAGTGGTTGATTTTGTTGAGGATTTGAAGTGCTTCGAAGGATTTTGAAGGCTTTTGTGCGCGCTGCTTTCGATTGGCACTTTCGCCTTTTCTTTAAAATTCTTCGGATACTGCAAAAATCATGTTGACATGATTCTGGAGTTGCTACATAATCAAGATGTAGCAAGGAGCTAACGAAATGACATACACAATCAGCATGACCAACGGCACGACCCGCAAGGCAAGCAACAAGAAAGAAGCATTGGCAATCGTGCGGCATACGCTCGGCGCTATCAATCGCGGAGCAACGTACACCACAGATGGCCTGATCGACGACAAAGACGGCCAACCCATCTACGGAACGGCTACCGATTTCTGGGACACCCGCTCTAAAGCCCGCAACGAGATGGGCACCCCGGCAAATGTGGTCGTGTTTGTCCCCAAGAAGCTGCATCCGAGCAAGGCGGTCTGCTAATGGCGGCAACAATTTACATAAGACCTCCCACCCCCGCTCAGATCGCCAAAGCCCGCGCGGTGATCGAAGCGGCCAAACTCGCCTGGGGCGGTAAACGCCCTGGTGCGGGGCGAAAGCCGGCTGAGCCACGTTGTCAGTGTGGGCGGCACTCCGCGAAGCGCGCGGCACATTTGCGGCTGAAATGCCGCTTGATTGAGACTGAGAAAAAGGAAATGTATGACTAATAGAGCGAAAAGAAAGAGAATTGGGCGGCGAATTGTGCAGGTGCATGAGATACCGCACTACTTGCAGTCTGTCCCAGGTTCGGAGGAGGTGCCGTGAGTTCCTCGGCATCATCTACCTTGCAGACGGATCGGCTACCGATCAACGATGCAAGCTGATCCCTGCGTTTGATGCAACAAACGGCAAATGGTTTGCCAAGAAGCCCGAGACCAGCGGCGAGAGGCCGTAATAGGAAGAGATGCCAAATGACCGAAACGCCGCCGATGATCGCCGTGATGCGCTGTCGGGCATGGCTGAACAGAATCCAATGGTCCTAAAATTTATATGAATCTAGACCCTCATCCGAACTATGGAGCGGCTTTCCGAATCGCTACGATGCGTTACGGCTGGCTTCGTGACGCGGTGGGAATAGAAGATTTCCGGCAAGCGGTTTCACTGGCGGTCAGGGAGCCAGATTGGAAAGAGGGGCAAATGCGGCGGGCCGTAGATCGGGTAATGTACGCACTAGCCAGGGAAAATGATTTCGTGCGCCCATCGGCTGGTTTGCCGCGCTGATAACATCTGGACCGTCATAGACGGAAAGATCACGGCGTATGATTTCTTCGCCTACCACACAAGCGTTCCGGATACGTCGTTCAGGGGCGATGCAACGTGCCTCAACACGACTGCTGCGGTGCGGTTTCTGACCAATCCCACCCGCGTCTGTGGAACGAACTATAGCGGGGTGACGTCCGAATTAGGCATCGCCACACCTACCGCTTATTCGTCGGTTGCCGGGAATATCTTTTTGGCGAAGTCGCCAGAGCCGTCTACATGGGCGCTGGCTGGATTGGGGTTGCTGGTGGCTGTTATGGCGAGGGGTGAGTTTAGGAAGGAAAAGGCTTGATGGGGATATTTCTGGTCTTGTTAGGCGGATTTTGCTCGGGCTGGTTTTTGTGCCTACTCTTCAATAAAAAAGAAGAGCGCGAACAGTCGTTAGACCAATTCGCACTCAATCAGTATCAGACGAATGCAGATCATGCCCGGAGGCTGGAAGAACTGGAAAGGCTGAGTCCGGTATGGGTAGCCGATTTATCCGAAAGACTACATCGGCTTGAGGCCGAAAAGTTCAAGGAGGAGAGAGGATGAGAGAGAAGCTATTAGAACTTGCGGTCAAGAGTGCCGCAAAGTGCCTTGATGAGTCGCGCATTATCACCCCACAGTGCATGGCGGCTTTGGCACAAGGACTTCCCGACGAAGTATTCGGTCGTGAGGTAGATCGTCGATTGGCCGAATGCGCTGCGGGGAAAGCGCCGAAGAAATGAGCGATACCCTAACAGGCGTGACGTGCCCCGCTCAATCAACCGTGTTAGTGTCCAAAGAAGGAAGAGCTTACACGTGCCAAGTCGGGCAGTGGGTTGAACTCAAGGGTACTGGCTCGGTGATGATGCCCAGCAAGCAAATTTGTCGCTGGGCCGTTTTTGGTGGTTTTTGTGATCGGTGCTTTGCTGGGTACCTACTTGACGGCAATTTACTTTAAGGTAATTGTACCGTCAAGGTAGGCTGAACCGTGGCGCAATTCACGCGCACATACACAAGGCCGTGAGATGGCAAACCCGAAAGGGCGACAGTTTGCGGCCGCTTCCCTCCTGCATTGCTCACCCTCGTCCACGTGTTACTTCCATTGAACGCCGCGGTACTCCAGTCCACGGCACACCCAAAGCTATCCGGCGCGACGAAGGCGATATTGGTGCTCGTCGCCGTTGACGAGTAGCTGTGAACGTTTTGGACCGCACCTTGCTCACTGTTCAAGGCTTCAATATCCGCCCCAATGTTCAAGCCATCGGTAGCTAAGTGATTACCGCTCACGTAGGGCGAGCTCCACTTCAAACGCGTATCGCTGGTAAACGGCGCGTAGAAGTTCCCCGGCGTCGTGGGGTTGTACCAAGCAACTGCCGCCGTCCTGCTGCTCAGTGGCGTCGTGGAGCCAGCAATCATGTTTACCGTGTTCCCCGGCCAGAGAGCTTGGTACGCGCCGATCTGCCCCGCTGCTGATCCCGGTTGAAGCTCAATGAGCGCCGTGGGATCGCCGCCGTTGGTCCCGTATGTGGGTAGCGCATAGTTGGACGTCACCGACCAATCGGCGTTGGCCGGACACGTCACCACGTTGATTTCAGTAGTGCCGCCGCACTCAAGGCCGCCGCCGCCAGAGTTGATGAAATGGATCTGGCCCAAATAGGTCATGAGGTTATTCCGCGCAGTGATCGCGCCGGCGGGGATAGAGAAATTGAGCCATGAGCCAGTGTTCCCGGCCCTTGCAAGGTCGGTGTTGTGCTCAAAGAGCATGTTCTGATTTACCGCCGAATTGTTGACGAAACTTCCTCCGCCGGGTTGTGAATACGTCGCCGATGCTTGCGGGCTGTACTCCGAATAAAACCAATTCGACACGATCAGATTGTCATGCACCCAGAATGTTTTGTTTACCGGGGAGTAGGTTTCCGCGCCATAGCTATTCAAACCGTAATTGCCACTAAAATAAAATCCTAAGTTGCCATTGATACAGGTGTTGAACTTGTCCTCCACGTCGCGGTTCCAGCTTTGATTTGGATAGGCAGACGGCCACGTAACGTTAAGGTTCGTGTGCTCGATGCACATTCCAATGCTGAAATTGGACGGGATGACATCAAAAACATTCCCCGTCACCAAACACCGCCAACAGCCTTTGGTTTCGATAGGTCCGGTGTGAGAGATGCTGCCCCACCCCGTCCATGAGGCATCCTTGGCGTAATAGTGGCGGTCGAATTGAACGGTATTTCGCCGAATCGTGGCGTCTTTGACGCCGCCGCTCAAAGGCTGGCATCCCGACCCGCATTTTGCCTGTCCGTCCACATCGGCGAATAAGCCGATATCGCGCCATTTGATAGAGTTGTTTTCAATCAAGATCGGGCCTTGATTGCCTGTGAAAAGTAGCGGGATACCGCCCGCCTCTCCCTGAAAATAGTCCGCGAACGAAACCACGCCGCCGCTCACCGAGCCGCTGCCAACAGGCAGGACGGTATAGCGGCCATTCGCGGAGACTGGAAACGTAGGCGTTGCCGCCGTCGTTACCGTGAAGCCCGCGCCCGTTGCACTCATACCCGTTTGAAGCTGTGCCACCAAGTTGCACGAGTTGGCAGGGTCCAAGTAAACGATGAAATTACCCGATCCGGTGATGGTCAACGTTTTCGCCGTCGCCACGTAGCAGACAGCAGGGACGCCGCCCGTCCCAGGATACGAATACGCGCCCGCTTGTCCTGCTGCGCCGTTCAGCGTCAGGGTGTTGCTCGATGCGCTTGAGGCTGGCAGAAACCGCCCGATGTTGCTCACATACGAAGGATCGATGATCGAATTGATAAACGCGCCGTTGGGACCGCCATGCGAAACGGCGGTATCAATCGAGTTAGGCGACGGTGCGGAAGTCACCCGCACTCGGTCAAACACAATTCCATAATTGTATTGCTTGACGCGGAGCAAACCGCCCGTTATGCCGACATTGAAATAGTTCGGGACGGTTTCGCCCGCCACAGTGATATCGTTCGTGGTTGACTTGATCCCCAAAAAGTGAATGTTGCTGGACAAGACGCCCAACTCAATCACGGCGCAAGTGTCAGGGGGAGCGCTTCCGCAATTGTTGAGAGCTTGCCCCGGCGTGCCCTGCTTTTGGATGATGGCAAGCTGCGAATCATAGGACGAATCCAACCGCACACCGTCAGGCGGAAGAAGGCCATCTGTGGTCACAACGGTGATCGGGTTTCCGGTTGTGTCTGTCAAATCGTCGGGATACCGAGCAATCAACAATTGCCCTACGCCAACGTCCGAGACCGCCAAGGCATTCACGCCGTCTTCGGAAAGGTTGAACGTCCCCGGCCCGTTGCTGCCCACGTTGATGACTTTGTAGATATAGGAATTACTCAATCCTGTAGGCAGAGGGTAGTATGCGCCCACGGCGACATATGGTCCGCTTGCCCAATTCGACCATGACGTGCAACCCGCGCACGTGAAATAGTTTGGTGCCAGGTTCGCAGTGAACGGTTTAGCAAGCGGGTTGTCGGGAAACTGAAAACTGCCGCCCGTTCCGTACAAAACATTGTGCTGAATAATGATTTTGTCTCCCGGTTGCTGGGAGCCAATGCAAGCCTGTAACGCCGCCGCATTGTTCGCACCGGTGCAACCAGTAGAAACGCCCACGGTGCGAGTCCGAATGAACGTCAAGCCCGCGCTGCTGGTGTTGGTCACTGTGGCGGGAGGGACAGGGTAGACAATACCAGGAGCCGCCGCAGTCGTCGCCACAAGGTCAAGATTCGTACACCACGTGGAGCCGTCAAAGCTCTGCGGCTGAAAGTGGTAGCTGGTGGAAGCCGTGAGGCCAGAAAACGAAATTGCCTGAGGCCACGCCACGTTAGAGATTGTTTCCGAGCTACCCGAAAACTGATGCGGATACACGCCGGGATTGCTTGCCCACTCTGCCGCCGTCGCGTATTTGACGCGCTGCTGACTCGAAAGCACGTCTGCCGACCAAACCACGCGAACGCTGTAGGCATCGGGCAGGATGCCAGCCCCGCCCGTCGTGACGCCATCCAAGCCGTTGACGATGGCCGGAAAGAGTGGAGCGCCATGCGCGTCCGTCTGGGCCGCTTGATTCCAGGCCGCGCAGGTGTTGCCGAAAACGGCCCCGGTGGAGAGAAGTAGGAGAATTGCGAGTTTCATTATTTGCCCATCACAGTGAGGTTTGTTCCGTCGCAGTAGCCTAAAACGTGATTTGTGCCGCCGCCCGCGATGGTCGCTCCCCAGGTGGCCGTATTGCTGTCGGTGATACCCAAGAGCATTCCTTCAGTCGTGCTACTGCAAGCGGCCGAAATTGTTGCGAAGGTGGTGGCCGATGCGCGCGCCTGAGAAAACTCCCACGCGCCAGTTATTTTGTTGGCTCCGGTGTAGTTGTTTGCCCGCAGAGTGACGACTGCGGGAACGATGTCACAATACGGCCCGACTGCCCCGGTACCGCAGGCCATGCCCCCGGTTGGGCCTGTTTGCACGTCGAGCGTGTAATTTCCCGGTCCACTGCTGCCAATGGCAACGCTCTGATTGGGGCTCGAAAGGGTAACCCCGCTGCCGCTGCCGCAGGCCGCCCCGGTGTCCGTTAGCTGGTAAAACGCCCCCCAAGCCACGCAATGCCCCGCTGTCGGGACGCTGAACGAGGAAGGGATATAGGGGAATCGGTCTGAATACGGAGAGCCGCCGCCGATGCCAAGCTCCAACGTGGTGAAAACCGAGTTGTACTGAAGGTGCCTCGCCGCGGTATCCGACACGCCGCCGTTTGAAGGGATCGCCAAAGCGCCGGCGCCGAAGTCATTCAAATTTGTAAACACGTTCGCGGTGGCAGTGAACGCCACACCGAGCCCGTTGACAATCGACGCTACCGGAGTAGCAATGTCCGAATTGCCGATGCTGCGAAAGTCTGAAGCCGCTGGCGAACCGCTGGTCGGCCCCGCCAGGAATTGATTGGCCGCCACCGTGCCGAGTTGCGCTTTGATCTGGCTTGCGCTTGCCGATGTCAACGTGGGGCTGGAAGTGGTCGCATAGGCCACGCCCGTAAAGGCTGGCGTCGTCACCCCGCCCGTCGAAGCCGATCCCACCGTGAAGTAGAACGGCCCCGCCGTCGTGCCCCGGCTGGTCACGGTATAGGTGTAGGTCGCCCCCGGTGCCACCCAAAAGCCGAAGTTCCCCAAAGCATCGGTAGTTCCGCCGCATGAGTTCGTTCCCTGCAAGACAACTTGCTGATTGCTCGGGCAAGCCGATCCCGCTGGGCCGCTGTAGGTCGTAGCGTAATTCGTACAGGGTACGCCGTTCGCCGGAAACGCGCAAACGCTGATTTGAGCGTAGGGGACGCCTAGCAAGGTTGGCAGAGCGGGAGGCGCGACGTTCCCCCGCGTTGTAAATACCGGAGTTGGGTCAACTCGCGTGTATTGGGCAAAAAGAGGCACGGTGAGTGCCAGAAACAGCAATAGTTTACGCATGGCGTCCTTTGGTAATCTGAGATGTGGAGTTTTTGGCTTTAGGAGCGGGGCTGGTCGGCGCGCTTATGGTCGTTTTCGCGGGGGTGGAAGCCTATCACGAAAGACGGTTCCCATGGACGAGTGCCAAGTACTTACTGGCTTGTCTCGTCGTTATCGTTCTTTGCCTTTTTCACTAACGAAGCTGCCGCGATGCCCTTGCCGGGAATCTTTGAAATTCCGTGCATGGTCCGCGCTGCAATCATCTGTGCGGCTGGATCGGCCATCAACTCAGGCAACACCAAGCCAGCAACCGCCCCCGGCAATCCGCCGAAGTGAGCGCCACCGATCATAGAGGCCAATGCGCCCGTCCGAGCGCCAAAACGCTGCATCACGCGCTGTGGCATATCGGCCATTCTTGCGACGGCTTCCGCCCGCTGAACAGCCGGAATGAGGCTTGAAATTCGCTGATTGAGTGGGGCCGCTTCCGGTACCGTCCGGTCAAGCTCTTTATCGAGAGCGCCGTAGGCACGTTTGCCGGTGGAGTTTACCGCTTTGTGGATGTCGGGATTCCATTGCGCGTGCTCCTGCCCAAAACCGCGCTTGAGGTCGAGGAGTTGGGAGGGTGAAACCATTTGGGGGATCTGCGGAGGCGCGATTGAACTATGAGCCTTGGCGTTTACCCCGTTTACAAACGAAGCGCCCAAAGGTGTTTTGTTGGTAGTTTGAGCCGCCCCTAAAACGTCATGGCCTAAAGATTGAGCCTCTGAAAATAGATCGCTAGCGACTCCAGCCCTACGAAAAGAAGGATCAACGTAAACTTCAAGCGGCCGAGTTTGCAGAATTGTCCCGGTTTGCGGGTCGGCTGCATATTTGAGGTACCCTATCGGCGTTCCTCTTGCATCTCGCGCCACAAGATTTACCGTAGTTCCGTTTCTGGAATTAAAACGCGGGTTTAGATCGCGTGTAATGCCTTGCGCCCCGGTCCCAAAATTCTGTAGTGTTTGATCGGCTAAAGCCATATGCGTAGGGCTTAGGTTTGGCTTTACCGGAGTAGGGGCCGCTGGCGTAGGCGCGAACTGGTCCTTTGTTAAGTGATCCATCATCGGCTCAAGTTGCGAATGAATGCTAGTGGCGTTCTGTTTCGCCGCTTGCTGCATGTGCTGGTCAATAATCTTTCGCGCTGGTGTAAGATCCGCCATGCCCGGAGCATTTTGAACAATCCGCTCTAATTCCGGCGTTAACATGCCGATACGTTCGCGGCCACTCTCCGCGATGGTTTCCGGCTGAATGCCCCGCGTCTCGTTCAGGATCGCTTTGCCGCTGGTGCGCCCAAAGCCGCGCTGTTTTGCGCCGATGCCCATGGCCGTCTCTGCCAGCCCCGGCGCAAGTTTCCCCGCCGCCGCGCCCGCCATTTCCGGCAAAAACGTAGTAATCAGGCCGCCGATGCCTTCGCCCAATCCTTCATTGGGCCGAGTCGCCCCGGTTTCGCCAGCTTGCGCCATCATTGGGCCAGTGCCAGGCATGAGGCCCGCCAAACCATACCCGATAGCCCCCGCCGCCCGTTGGCCCATGGTTTTATTGGGAGCCGTCAAAGCACCCGCTGCTTTTTGAAACATTGGGACTTGTGATTGCGCTATTTGGATAGCTGGCATTGAAGCCGAGATAGCAGGCCCAACCGATTCCTTGAACCGATGCGCCAACTTATCCGGCAAAGACATGCCTTGTTCTTCGCGTTCGCTGGCGTCCGCTTTCGCCTGTGCGCCGTGGTACATGTCCACAAACGGTTTCAGCGTGTTGTTATAGATGCCCGTCAGGACGCCTTGATCTTCGGTCTTTGGCTTGTCATTCTGCTGCCAAACCTTCCAATCGTCGTTAGCGGGGGCCGCGGCCGTCGCACCGCCAGCCGGCTTAAACTGCTTCGCTGCTTCTTCCCAAGGATCTTTTTCGGGCATTATTTCACCGTCCAGCCGTCACGCGCCGCCAAATCTTTTGCTTTCGCCGCATCGCCACCGGCAAGGGCGATGTAATGGTTAATCACGGATCGGTTAGGCGTTCGCTCCGGGCCGCCATCGTTCGCGCCGAGGTACTTTGCCTCATTGCCGGATTTGCTGATGTCTTCCGCGAACCGTTCCCGGCCGAGATTGACCATTTGCCGCATCTGCTCCGGCGTCAGGGTGACGCCCGAAAGAATCCCGTCATCGCTGAATCGAGCTTTCAGCCCTTGGAGCCAGGGCCGGGAATGTTCGGCTTGCTGAATAATGTCTTTCGTCATGCGCGCGCCCTTTTGCAACCCCATCGTCATGCCAAGATGGTTTGCCAAAAGCGAAAGCATGGCTTGCTGATCGTGGTTTTTAATGGCGTCTTCGTAGTTTTTCGCCATCACGTTGAACCGCTCCGCACTGTCGAGCGCGGGCTGATAGACCTTGAACGCCGCGCCCCTAGTGGCCGTGTCCTGCTTCGTGCCAGAGTTTTCGATTCTGAAGGTGTTTTGGGCCGATGGAACGAGTAGCTTTCGCCGCTCGTAAGCCTGTTTCTGTGCCGTCTCTTCCGGCGTCAGTTTTTGGCCCTGAAGCTGTTTCGCCAAAATGCCCTCATACCGCGCGTCGGCTTGTTCGGGTTTCTCCGCTTGCCCCGCCGCCTTGACTTGGTGGAGAGCTTCTACCGGATCAATCCCTTTTTTCAGTAAGGCGTCATAGGCTTGCAATTCGGGATTGCCTTCTTTCGCCACCTTGCCGCCGTTCTTCAGTTCAATGATTTTTCCGTAGGCGCTGGCGGGGTCCATGCCCTGTCCCGTAAAGTGCTTGAATGCTTGCGTCTCCGGGTCTTCCTCAACGGGCTGATTGAGTTGGGCCGTCTGCGCTTGCGTGTGCGCCGTGGCCGCCCGTTGTTGCTGTTGCGTCAAATCAGCCGTCGCCGCCGCTTGTTCGTCACCCACCGCCCGCCGCTGTCCACTGACCAAAAGCTGATGGTGCAACGTGGTGCCAGGCGTCAACATGCCTATGTTGGGAAAGAAGCTCGAAGCGATATCTCCCGCCACCGCCAAGCCCTTCAATAGTGGGTTGTGGTTTCCGTGGAGCACTTGGCTAACGCCGCTGCCCGTTGATTGAAGCCGATGCAATTCGCTGGCTTGAGGCGTTTCGGGTTTGCCAGGAATACCCGCCATTGACGGCGACTGAACTTCGTTCCCGGTCGGCATTTGCATTTCGCCACCTTGGAGGTTTGGCGGCTGCATGGCCGGAATTGCGCTAGGGTGCGCCACCGGAGCCGCTCCGGTGGCGCCCGTCATGCCTACGCCTTCACTGTCGGGATGCGCCCCGACTTGCATCAAGGCTTGTTTCGCGGGACTGCTCAAACCAGCAAAGGCGTTTTGGTGCGCTTGGTCGATCTCGTCAAGAATCGGGTTCTGTTGAATTGGTGCGATCATGATTTACCCCGCCAAATAAGCCGCGCCCGCTTGCCCACCAGCCGCCATAGCCGGATCAAGCAAGTATTTCGCCCAATCCCACGATTGAGCCTTAGCGTTGGTGTTGGCGTTCACTGCGTTGGGCACGATGCCTAGCGCGTTCGTGGCGTTGCCCGTCGCCATGCCTAGCAAGCTGCCCAGGCCGCCGAGGGCGGAACGCCGATTTTCTTGCTTCAGGTTCGCGTTGGCGAAGCGAGACGCCAATGCACCTTTGGCCGCGCCCGCCGCTGAGTCTCGCGCACTCTCCGCAATGGCCGCATCCGCCCCGCCGGCATTTTTCGTGCGTTCGTTGTGGAGTGCGCCTTCACCCACGGCGCCGGCCATCGAGCCGCCCGCGCCTTCCTGCGCCGCGGTGTCCATCGCCGCCATGTCGGTAGGACTGTAGCCCGTTGGGTTCGCCGCCTGTTGCTCCAGTTGCGGAGCCAGGAAGCCGTAAAGGTCATGCGCCTGCCCCGCCGATTGGTTGCTCAGGTTTTGGGCGCTGGTAGCTGCGCCCGTTGCTTGTGAACTGCCTCGCGCCATAGTGTTAGATCCTTACTGAAAAGCTGGGCCAATTTTCAACCCAACTGAATATTTGCTTCAATCGCCGCCCAAATCGCTTGCAAATCTGCGGAGGCAGAAAAGCATTCGCTTCCTGATACCCGCGCTGCCTCAGTGTTGGCCGCAAGCCATCATGCAGCATCCGCACCGCCGCCAGCTTTACCGCTGGGTTGCCCTCGCCGCCGAATAGGTAAAGCTGCAATATCCGCTCCGCCGCCGCCGCCATGATCGGCTTGTCTTGCTCGTCCACCACCACCGCGCAAGCCTCGAACATGCCGCCGTTGAGGTCTGGGAAGTCGTAGGCGTACCCACTCGCCGCGTGCATTTCGCGGAGCACTGGAATATCGGAATCGCGGAGGGGTCGAAGGTGCATTAGACTTGAGGTATGAGGCTGATTGATGATGTTTTAGCCGAGGCAATCAAGAAAAGAGACGATGCGGAAAAAGCCTTGAAAGCAATGGGGTTTGAGATTTTTCATATGCCGCCTCGCCCGATTGGTTTTTATGAGGTCAAGAGCGCGGAGGAGGCACCCCGTTATCGGAACGGAACGGCACAGGCCCAGGCCCATGAAGCCCCTGCCCCGGTGCGCCCGTCCCCGTCCCCTGAGCCGGAAGAAACGCTGGACCGCCAATTGATCCGCCGCCGCTTACAGCCTGTGGCTGTGCTCCACCGTGATACGACGCCTGAGAAGCAGGACTAGCCGCATACGCGCTGTATGCCCGCCAATAGTAAGTGCCGTTGCCGAGAAAGATTGAATGGTTTCGGCTATCGCCCATGTGGATAGCTTGCGGGTTCTGAAAATTCGGCGTGGTGGAATATTCTGCGTAATACTTGATCCCGCGATAGATGGGGTTCTGATCGGTGATCGCTATGTGAAAATGCCCGTTCTGTCCGGTCACTTTCAAGCCGTTGATGGGAGGCGGGGCCGCTGGTTGCCCTTGCGTGTTGCCGTTGCTCTGCATCGCCAGATTATCTTGCCCTCGGAGCATGTCCGAAAGAAGGCCATGCAAGCGCGTCCCAAAGTCAGGAGCGCCCTCAAGTTTGAGATTCTTCAGCCAGGCGATGTCACGAACCTGAGAGGATTGCTGACTCATAACGAACCCCTGACGGGCATCCGGGTAGCGGGCCGAAGGGCCACAACTACCTTAGAAAGCTGAAAACTGTTATTCGTCCCCGAGCTAGGAGACGAGGTAAACTTGAACGCGATGCGCCCGCCTTGCGCGTTGCCGCCGCCCCACTCCAAATCATGCGTGGGGTTCTGAATCGCCGCCCGGACGCATTGAAGCGGCCATTGGTTGCTCAATGCGTCGGGATAGGCCGATATTGTCAGGTTGCCGATGCCAGCAACAAACGCCTGAAGATAGGTGACTACCTTGCGATGACTGCCAAGCTGTAAACCCTGCTCTTGCTCTCTGCTCACGAAAAAATAAGTGGTGTAGTAGGGCGAGATCAGGCCGTAATCATCGTCTGTGAGATAGGCTGGATTCAACACGTACAGATTGCCGAAAGCGTTGGCTGTTGACGCGCCCGGAGTGACACCATTCCCGGCGAAAAACGTGCTCTGCAATGAAGCCGTCGAGCCTTGATACATCAAGGCCGCGCCGTTCATGGAGAGTTGCCAAGGTGACCATTTGCGCGTTTTGTCCGTAGTCAAGAGCTTGCCGCTCATGCCGATTTTGATAGGCCCGCTGTTGGCAATTTCGGAGCCCTGCAATTCCTGATAGTTCAGATAGTAAATGACATCGGGGGCCGTCGCCGTGCCAGTCGGCAAGCCAAAATACATGCACCGCGCGCGCGGATCATTGAGCGCCCAGATGGTCCGGTAAGCCGCTGGGTTGATCTGATTCCAGTTCGGCGTGATTTCTTGCGTGAGTAACCATGGCTGATCGCCCGCGAAGAACTGAGCGCCACTCCAAGACGCCCATGCAAACCATTCCTCGCCGCCAGAGGCGCTGGAATCGTCGCTCTGTGATTGCGTGATGCCATTGGCCGAAACCGCCCCGCAATTGGAAGCAATCTCATTCACAGTCCAGCCGGAAGGCTCCGTAACACCGTTCGCGTTCGTCTCGTGCAATCGGCCGGCCGGATCTTGCGTCAACATGCAAAGCGAATCTCGGAGAATCGCCATGCCCATAATTTTCCGCTGATCGTTGACGGGGCCAAACTTGCCCGTTACGCCGTCAAATGCCTCGGGATTGCCCACATAGGATGCATAAGCGATTTGATCTAGTGTCGGTTGAGCCGCGTAAATCACACTCATCTCATCTACGTTCACCGTCAAAGGCGTTGCTATGCCAGGAATAGCGGCCAAGTAGACATCAAAGGTCAAATCGGCGGGAATCGTCGCCGGGGTTTTCGCGCTGAAAACCGCTTCCACCCATCCGCCGTTCGTCGTAATGGCCGAGCCCGGAATACCAGCGAAAGCCACAAAGCCAGCCGAGAAACTGCTGATCTTCGCCGTTAGTTGGTAGTGGGTATCCGTCGCGCTACATGAGACAAAGCAGCGGAACTTATAGAGGGTGTTCGCCGCGGCCAATGGTGCGCCGTAGGCATCCTGATAGAAACTCTGCGAAATCTCGCCAAAGCTGGTAGTGGTGCTCACCGTGCCTGAGGCCGTCATTGACCATTGAGCCGCGCTTCGTGTGCTGCTCGAAAGCGCCCCGCCGCCTGACTTCAAATCCCAGCCAGTCGGGATCGTTGGAGATGTTGGCAGCGCGCCACCCTCAAAACCCATGTTGAGCAAGCCCTGAACGTTGTTCCGCTGCCCAAAGGCGATAAGACGCTGATTGTAGTACGAAAACGAGAGGGCGCCATCTAAAACGCGCTGGTTGGCCGTATTGTTGCCCGGAATGCTGGTCGAAATCGAGTTGAAAAGCGTATTGTCTGAGAAGTCGAGGATCGCCGCCGTCGAAGTGTTGTCATTGATCTGGGTAGCCGTCGAAACTTGCTGCCCATTCGACTGCGCCGGAACGGGAATGTAGTACCAAACCGACCCTTCCGCGCCCGTAAACTCCAGAATGCGCGCCACCACGTTCGGCGGACCAATCGCAACATTAGAAACGCTTATATATTGCCCGCCGTTTGCTTCAAATGTCACCGGAGGACTTGGTTTTGTCTGATAGCCCTGCCGAGTCAGAAACGAAAGCCGCAATTGATGTTTGCCGGGGGCCGCCAAACCGTAAGGCGTCACCGTGCCCACCGCCGCCGTAGTTGCGTCCGGCCCGTACTGCTGATAGGTGAACGTGTTCGCGTTCGGGACGCTGGCTACAAAGAAGCTGCCCGCCCATGCGAAAGAAACCGCGCCGCTCGTCCACGTGCCATCTGAGTAATTCAGAGCCACCGTGAACTTATTGGCCGTGGGTGCGCTTTGTACCTCGAAATAGCTAGGCGTGGCAGTGTCTAAAATCGGCCAGTCAAGCGTTACCGTGCCGCCCGTCGCCGTGGCGTCTGAATCCGTCTGATAGTAGGTGAACTGATTGGGGCCCGGAATGGTCACTACGGCCGTCGAAGTATTGAAACTCGAAACGCTGGCGCCCGCGATGGTAACCGCCGAGCCGGGGGCCAAGCCATGCGCCGATACCGTCTGAGCCGTGACAATGCCACCCTGCCGCGATAACGTGCTGATGCCACCGCCCACCGAAACGCCAGAGACGCCGTTGATGGTAACGAATGCACCAGGCACGAGGCCATGAACTGAAGCCGTGGTGATCGTCGCTACGCCGGGAGTAGCCTCATTATTCACCACGATTGACGTAATGCCGCCGCCAACCGCCGATGCTGGAACGTTGCTGATCTGCGCCTGATACCCCACTTGGAGGTTATGCGGGGCCGTGGTCTGCACCGTTACCGTGTTGGCCGCCCGCACCATCGTGGAGCCGCTGCCGAGGGTGCAAGTTCCACCGAGCCCAAAGACTGTGCCAATGGGAAGCGAGGCCGCGCCCACAATCAAGCCATTGCCGCCGCCTACGCCCGGGTAAACCTCCAAAATAGTGAATGAGCCGTTTATAGAGGAGTTGCCCGCGATAATGGCTGTGCCACCCACCAACGCGCTACCAGTGGAGGAAACGAAAATGTTGACCGTCGTATAAGGACCGCCCGGAGGCCCGCCCGCTGGGTCTACTTCCACCACCGTAAGAACAGCCGGTGGAGCCGATACCGCCATGGTCGAAGCAGGAAGCGCCACGCTCCGCACGGTCGGAGGAGCGCCGGGGCCATCCTGCGTTATTCGGTCCAAGAATGTGCCGTCGAACTGCAAGGGCACATCCGCGCCTAGATTGCCGTCGCTGATCGCAATGTAGGCCCGCCCGAATGCCGAGCAAGCCCGCATATAGAGGCCATGGCTTGCGGGAACTTGGTAAATCTGCGTTCGGACGCCGGGGGCCGCTGTCTGGTTTTCCGCGTACAGCTTGCCGCTGGAATCAAAGTACAGATTGTAGATTGTGCCATCCGGCGCGATGTAGCTCTTTGCCCCGGTGATCGTGACATTCCCGCCAAATGCAGACGAGAATACCTTTTGCAGTCCCGGACGGCTGGAGACGTTGCCGGGAGCAAAAACACAATCCGAGTTATCAGGAGAGCCGCCGTCTTGAAGGTCGATAGGGCTCATCTCTGTGATGAGTCCCCCGAAAACTTCTAAAGGTACTTCAACTGAATTAGTGGGGCCGAAAGCCATCTATTTAGAGGAAAGCGAGAAACTCAAACCGAGCGCGGATCACAGCGCCCGTAATGCCAGCCGGATAAGCGCCCGCCGCTAGCTGCGTTGTGCCGTTGAAAATCTGCACCGCGCAATTTGTCTGATTCGTGCCAGCGCAATAGAGGAACGTATAGCCCGTCCCCGAGGTGCCGGCAACAGGCCGTTCAATGATGTCGGCAAAGTGCGGCAACAGAGACGACTTGATGGCGTCCGCACCGAGGCCCGGAGCGCCTACCGCGTTCTGAAAATTGAGCGTGTCGCCGCCCGTCACATAGTTCCCGGTGAAAGCCAGTGCGCCTTCAACGATAAAGCTGCTTTGATCCGTGCTCTGAAACGAGTCCACAGTAAACGTAATAGCCATGGGTGAAACTCCTTAGTAGTTGTTTTGATAAATGTCTGAACTGAATGCACGTCTCCGGGTCGATACGCGCTGTTTTGCTTTCACGTCCCGGTTGAAAATCAACTGTACGCCGTCGCGCCCCTCTTGCAAGAGCGAATCCGCGTCCATGTCGCCGCGTGGTTTCGATATCTGATACGCGATGTAACAGGCGAAGACATCGGCGCAATCGACTATTGGGATGGGCTGGTTATACCAAAAGACGGGGCCAATAGTCTGAAACGAGGCAAGCCCTTGCAAATATTCAATTTGCAAATCTACGTTGCTCTGCGCCCCAGGCATTCGGATAGCGTCTTGCCGCCACTCCCAAACGCCGTTAAAGGATTGCTTGGGGTTCTGCGGTAGCCCGTCAATGCAGTTCTGAAGAGGCAAGCTAAACGGCGTGTTTGTGCCCGTCTGCCGTTCGCACACATAAAGCGGAGAGAAAAAATCAGGAGGCAGAATCAAATCCGGCCAGAGGTTCGCGGTATCGTTGTAGCCCGTCCAACTTAGCGAGACCTCCGAGGCCGGATCAAGCGATTGAACCGGAGGCAAGTTCTCAATGATGATTTTGCCCTTCGTGCGCGTGTAGCCCTTGTTGGTGAGATCCCGCTGAAACATGCGCCACGCCGCATTAGTCGCCGTCTGCGAGTACACCTGGTTGTTCGTGAACATCTCGCCGCCCGGAATGACGTAATCATTTAGCTTCAGACGCGCGATGTCCAGCGCAACCGTTACCGGATCGTAGGGAGCACCAGAGACGGGAGGGAGAATGGGCATTTACTTACCAGCGAAACGAGGCGCGATAATTCCGGCTTTCACCTGTTCATCGAACTTAGTTCGATTGATGACGGCTTGACACGTGGCACACATGGAAGCCTCCGGGTCGCAGGGAGACGCGCAAGCGGGACACTTTTGCAAACCCTTCGGCTGATAGTTGCCGAGCCACGTTTCATCATTTAGGTTCAGCCGAGACGCCGCCCATTTATGTTCCTCGCCAATGGTTTCCTGTGCCGCTTTCGCGCCTTGCGAGTGAGCTTGCCGCGCTTCTTTTACCAGCGATTCACAATACTCCGTCAGTTTCTTGTTGGCTTCCGCCAATTCCTGCGCCGTGGGCTTCTCGCCCGCTGCAATGAAGATTCCAAAGCGAGTCAGGTTTTCGGCGGGGCTTCGCATCGGACCAACGCCGATGATCTGGTGAGCAAAATATCTGCCGTCTTCCTGATGAATGCCCATTTTCTTTTCGTTCTCTGGATAGGGGCTGATGACAACGCCGGGAACGATGAGCGGGGCCGAGTGCTTTTGCCCCTCTTCACACTTAGGGATGAACCAGCGTCCATCTGAGGACATCGAAACTTCTTTGCCCCACGGTCCCACGTTGTAGATGTAAACCTTGTTGCGTTCCGACACTTGCCGGATCAATTCAGGGATAGCGGGCATTTCGCGGCCGCCGTTCGTTTCTCTGACCATCTGCTGAACGCTGCGCGCTGCTTCTGTTGCGGTAATCATAAAATCCTTTGGTTAGGGTTGCAGGATAGCGGGGCCGCGTCGAGTGGGTAGCCCTGCCTGATGTGCTGTTAATTCGATTGGGTAACTCTTGGTCGAGCGCTTCGCATGAGCGCCCACCATAGGCCGCATGAAATACGCCGGGAGGCTTTCGCGGATCATGCCATCTAGCTTGGCGTCCCGCTGCTTCTCTTCGGCTTCGTTGTCGGCTTTCGCCCGCTGCGCCACTTGCTGAGGCGTTCGCAGTTTGGCGCGTTCCGCGCGCTGGATGAGTTCGCCTATGTTGGCATCGCCGGGGCTGGTCACCACGAAGGCATGGAGTAACTCATACTCGCCGCGTGACGGATAAAGGCCCATGCAGAGCATCCCGGTTACAGGGTCGCGTGTCTCCAAGTCCCAACGCTCTTGGCTCATGCCCGTAAAATCCCAGGCGGATAGCCACTTTTCGAGAATCCATTTATGCGCCGGGATAGCGTCGTAGGTTTGTAGCCATTCGTACCCGATCTTTCCCGAAGACCACAATCCGCCTACCATGCTGCGACGGGTGCCGTTGAACACAATCCGGTAGAGGTTTTCCCCGAACGGATTGACGCCAAACTGCGCCATGGAATACGGATAGTGCTGCAAGCTGGCTTTGGGATCGTAGCTCATTGCTGTTCTTTGCTGGCTGCTTCGAGAGCGGTTTTGAGGTTTTGCGCCGCCGCAATCAATGCGGTTTCTTCCGCCCCGAGCTTTTCAGCTAGCCCGGAGATGTGCGCCGAATTGATCTGCGGATTGTTGACCAGTTCTTTGCTGATCGCGGTACGGTACGCGCTGGAAGTCACCGTAATCGCTTCCGCCGCCGTTAGGATGTCCACTACTGGATTGAGTTCTGCCATATCTCCCTTAACAGAGGGCCGCTGGTGACGGCCCTCCGGGTTGAGTCACTACCGACCGAAGAAGCCAGTCGGGATAGTCACGTTGGTCATGTAGGCGCCCAAACGCGGTTGGCCGTTGCCAACCTGAACCATTTGGACAAGGTAGAACAACTCCGAGGAGGTAAGAGAGCCGCTTGTACCGTCGTACAACGGGAAAACGGTCTGCCCGCCCGCTTCGTAGTAGTCCAGCTTTTTGGTTTCAATTTTGAACCAATGTTTGAGAGCCAGCCAATCGAGACGGCCAGGGATGGCCCGTTCGTTCACCAGCATCGGACGCCCGCCAATCGTCTTGGGGGCTTCCTTCGATAGCATGTCTTGCGAATTGCTACCGCCCTTGAAATCGTCAATGCGCTGGACTTGGAGAGCGTTGTTTTCCCACGCTGCCTCCATGTCTACTCCGCAATGAACCATCAAGTCCTGTTTCTGGTACTCTTCGATGCCCATCGCCAGCTTGATTTGGCCGGCCAACGCGCGAACACGCGCCGGGGTCAAAGCGCCCGATGTGGTAATGGAGGGAGTCGAGAAGCGGCCAGGGTAGCTGGACCGCGCGATGTTCATGTAAGTGCCGGTGTTGGCCGAGGTCTGGTAATACTGCAAACCAAACAACCCGGAGGCCGCGGTACCCGCCGAACCGTTGATGAGAAGCAAGTCGCCCGCCGTGGTGCCAGCAGGGACGGCGCCCGTCAACCAAATGCAGTTGTTAGCCGAGTCAACAAAGTTGACCGTAACCGTACCGCGATTGGTGCCACCAAGGGCAGACCACACGTCCAAGTCCCAACCGTCACCAAAGAGGTTAGCGTTGTGAACGCCTAAGCAGTTGGAGCCTATCACGTTCACGCTAACAATGCTGTCCAGCGTGTTCGAGCCGTCGCCCTGAAAAGCCGCGTCCATGAAGCCCGCGTGGGTTTTGGTCGCTTCCTTCTGGGTCAAGACAACGTAATTTTCAATCGCCTTCTCGTCAGAGTTCGTAGACCACTCGGTAAGGGCCGAGTACTGCCACGCGCTCAAGAGCGAGACGCAAGAGAGAGCGCCGGGGACTTCCGTGACGCTGGAGCCTTGGCCCAAAACGCCGCCGTCGAAGTTACCAACGCGAGGTTTACCGCCACCCTGCACCAAGAACGGAATGCGGGCCGGACGGTTAGAAACGGCTGTTACATCAGTGCGGGTTTTGATTTCCGACCAAAGCCGAGAGGAAGCCAGAAACAATTTTTCGAGTTCCGGCCGAAGATATTCACGCTGTGCCGCTACTGCCTGGGACACAACTGCGCCTGTATTTGCCATAGAAAGACACTCCTAAAGTTGAATTTTTTGAGTGCCCCGCTGTGTGCTCATTTGCCCGTAGGCCAGCTTGAGCGCTGCTGTGCTTTTACACTTGAGAGCCGAATGAACTAACTGTTTCGCTGAGAGGCTATCGGTTTGAGGCTTCCCGCTACCTGTGCCACTCAACGAAACGAAACTACGCCCAAGTGACCTTGCGGCCATCTTTGAGCACCGCTTGACGTTTTGCGATCATGTCCGCATCCGTCACGCGGTAGTTGATTTCTCCAGAATCGGGGCTTTTGCCCACCCTCTGAAATCCTGCTGGGGCTGCGGGGGCCGCTGGTTTGGCCGGGGCCGCTGCTTGTGGCTGCGCTGCTGCTGCTGCGGGTTTCCCCGTCTTAGCCGAGCGCATAACCACGCCTACCGCTTGCCGTAAAGCGGCTGGCATCAATTCCTTAAATGTCGATGTGGTGTACTTCAGGTACCCTTCACGGTCACCCGCTGCCCGATAGCGGTCAACGGTCTGCTCATAGCCAGGCTTGCCGCTGAGAGCGCGTTTGTAATTCGCCTCAAACAGCGTACCGACTGCCGCCCGCTCGTCATTGCTCAACGGTTGCCCGTTGGTGAGCTTGGATATTTCGGCTTGAAACACTTGCGCCCGCTGCTGGACGCCCGCCGTAGTCCACTCCTTCACGGTTAGCTCTTGTTCGCGTCTCGCAAGTTCGGCTTCTTTGTCCGTGCCGCCTTGGGGCTGCTTCTCAACGGGAACGATGTCTTTCTGTGCGAAGCCCTTCAAGCCCTGCACGTAGCCCACGATGTTATTAAAGGCTTCAACCACTTTCGGGTTGTCGGTCGGCATGAGAGCCGCCAGCAATTGCAAGTTAGTGTCGAATCCAGACGCCGCCATGTTGGAGGTGATGCACTTGGCAATGTAGGTAGTGAATCCCGCGTTATTCTGCCGCGCGAACTCATCAAACATCGCCGGGGCCAATTTCTGAAAGGCTACCGGATCGCCCTGAACCAATTCTTTGACGAATGCGGGGTCACCAGCCGTGTAAAGCTCGTCGAACTTCGAGAACTGCCCCGCCGTTTCAATGGCTTGCTTGATCCCGACTGGACCGCCGAGGCTTTCGATCTCGCCTTTGAGGGCTTGATATTCCTTAACGCCGCCCGGAATAGCCTGTTTGAAGGCGTTGTTTTCGTAAATCGTGCGCTTGAGTGCCGCCGCTAAAGCCGGATCAGTCGCCTTGAGGCCATCCAAATGCGCCTTTAGCTGGGGGCTGAGTTTTTGCCCGTCCAGCAGGCTTACCGGGGCTTTCGCCGCCTGTACCGCCGCTTCGTCTTGGTCTACTTGCGGTTCGCCGCCCGTCGCCGCATCGGTCGGAGTTTCGACGGCTGATTCTGTGGGAGTTTCAACGGGTGCGGCTTCTACCGCCGCGTCCATCACTGCTACGTCTTCCATGTTTTCCTTTAAACGGTTGGCCCACCGCCGCCCGGAGGCGGTAAGCCAGCTTTAGCCGCTGGCGGGTGTGCGTGTGTTGCGGGTTTGGCTGCCGCGGGTGGAGGCATCGGCGGGGCCATGGGTGCCATGAGTTGAGCGAGAGCCTGAGCCGCTTGCAAGTGCTCTTTGATGTGAAGCTCGATATTCAAGAGCCCTTGCGCGTTTCCGGCTGTTTTCTGCTTATACGCCGCCGCGCTGCTCAAGTAATCGCGGCAAGACTCGATCTCAAACGGATGGAAGTCGAACAAGCCCACCGGAACGCTCGATTTGAGCATGGCCGAGGGGTCCGGTGGTGGAGGTGGTGGAGGCTCCGGCAATCCCTGCGCTTTGGCCGCCATCGCCGCCGCCGCGTGTTGGATCTGCGCTTGCTGCCCTGCCGCCGCCAGTTCTTCCGGGCCGGGAGGGATAGGGGCTTGCTGCAAGAGTAAATCTATTTCCCGTTCCTGCTTCTCGTAGGCTTCGATCTGCGGAAACTCCAACTCAGGAACGCCCATGTAGCTGTTAATCGTGGCCCAGTTTTTCGGACTTTGGAAGATTTGAGCACCTACGGGAGTTTGCACCGCCATCGTAACCAGTTGCCCCACTTGAGAGCGTTTGGCCGAGGTCGATTCCGGGAAGCTGGAGTCATCGTCAACGTGCGCGTGGAAGCTGCCCTTGGCGATATCGGCCACTGAGAGCTTGGTAACGCCGTCTTCCGATTCGACCGTTGGTTCGTCATCGAGATAGTCAGGATTCACCGCCGCGCACAAAGCCGCTTGCCGATCGGACTCCGCAAACAGGTCTACGATGTTGCCCCAGATGATTCCAAGTTGGCCGAGGGCCGTAGCCCGCGCCTGAGCGTAACCGCTGGCGGTTTTTCCGGCTTCGTCCATGGACGCGCCCAGAATGGCCGGCACAATCGCCAGAATGAATTGCAGCAAGTCCCCCTGCATCCATTGGGTGTGCTGAAACAGTGTTGGGGGTATCTCTGGATCAGGCTCCTGATAGAAAAGCGACTCTACCGCCGTACTCTGCGGCACGCCCTTAGCCTCACGGTAAGCGTAAGGCTCCGCGCGCTGCGAAATAATGGCGTCTAAGTCTTCCGTTTCGGCCTTGAACCAGCGAGACGGCCATCCGTATTCTTTGACATCCCTGTACATCCGGTTGTCATTGTTGAAATCGTCCTGAATCGGTACCGCTGGTTTCATGAACGGCATTTTTGACATGCCGTCGCCAGGGTAGGGCCATTTCACCGCTATGTGATCGTCAAGACATTCTTCCCACGCGCCCGCGAACACATCGCCCACAAAGACCACGTGCGCGCCTTGCGGAAACAATTCTTTGAATTTGTCCCGGCACGTGCCGCCCTCAAACTGAGTATCAAGCGATTTATCCGCCCATGCTTGCGGCCGCAACCATAAATGAGTGCGAGTGACCAAATGCGAGAGCGCTTCCCCGATTTTGGCTTCACTCCGGGAGCCTTGCAGCACTCCGAGACGCGCAAACCGCTCATAATTGTTCTCGCCAATGCCCGCCATGCCCGTTTGCAGCTTGTCGGCAATCTCCGGGTACTGCGCGCGCGCGTTATTGATGTTTGGATCGTCGAAAATGAAGAAATACGGGCAGTCTTTCAGTTCTCGCGCGTAAATCGTGCATTTCGTCTCTAAAGTGCCGTGAATCGTGCGAATTTCGCGCTGATTCGGTTTCCCGGTGCGCTTGTTGATGCCGAATTTCTGTTCATCGGCTTCCGTTCGCGTCCATAGGACCGTTCGCCCCGAGACGCCCATCATGTTTACAGCTTCTTGCTGCTGCTGCTTCCAGGAATTGTGCCGTTTGAAGATAGCGCGGTACTTTTCGGCTTGATCGGCCGCATCAACGTCCTCGGGACGGTCTACGGAGTTGGGTACAAAGTCGCTGGAAGCTGGCGTTTGACTAAGAACGGCCGTGATAGCCCGGAGCGCCGGCTGAAAGATGTTGTAGACCTTCAACCGCGGCGGGCAAACATAGTTCGTGTTGTTTCCATAGTTGAAAGTCGAGCCGCTGGCGCCCACTTGGAAGTATCCCGTTCGAGGGTCCTCAAAAATGTATTGGTAGCCATCCCGGTAAAAGCGATGTTTGCGGTCCTGTAGAACTTCCTGCCGTCTGTCGAACTGCTCCTGCGCCTGAAACGTGACGGCCAAGCCCTTTAGCGCATTTACCAGCGTTTCGGGCATGTCGATATTACGAACGCCGTAGGGCTGAGACGCGCCGTTTTGTTCGGCTTCCGTCTGCGGAGCGTTCGCGCCGTCGATTTCTGCGGGATTTGGAAGTGTGGCGGTTGCCATTATTGAATCACTACTGGTCGTTTGTCGATTTGCTCTGCGATACGCTCGAACTGCTGTTTCTGCTGGCGGGTGGAGATGCGATCAAGGACTGCGTTCACTGCGTCGGCAAACGTGCCACAGCAAAGCGACTGTGAACCGAAGGCGTTATGAGCACCGCAGTAAGGGCAAAGCATATCGGTTGATCCCGCGCTAATCTGAGCCTCAACGAATGCCAATTTTTGCTCACCGCTCATGGGCGGGGCTTGTTCGGGGTTCATTTCGCTGCCTTGAATCGGTTGGAGAGCTTGCCCTTGTTTGGGACTTTGTACGGTAGCTTCTTCGGCGTCACTGAATCCCATTCGGCCACCTTCGCAGGACCGCCCAAAGCCTTCTCCCCTTCCTTGGTGTGGCCCCATTTCTGCTGCTGGCGACTCAGGAAGGGCATGGCTACATTCCTACGCGCATGGCCGCATGGTCGCTGTATTTGTCATTCGCCATGCCAGCGGGTTCGCCGGACTCGTGCGCCCGGATGTGGTCGGCAAGCTCTTTGTGACCCATCTTTTCGGCCATGTGAGCCATGCCTTCATGGATAGAGCCGTGCTCCTCGCCGTCTGATGTGCTACAGGTACCGTCGCCGTGATTGCACAGCGAAAGCTCATCCATATCCTGCGGAGTCTCGCTGTCTTTCATGTCGGCGTGTTGCGTGGGTGCCGTCTCCGGTCCCTTGGTCTTCATTGGTGGAGCCGCTTTCTTGCGGCCAAAGTCTGCGATTGTGCTCATGATGTCCTCAATTCTTGGGCTAACTGCGCCATTTGCTCTTCAAACTCGGAAAATGTTCTGGTGCGGACTACTCTTGGAGGCTCGTTTAGCTTCTGCTGGGTCTGCTGTTTGGTAAGTTTCTGCTCAAGGTCGAAGATGGACTTTTCGCACCGTTCGTATTCGGCCTTAAATAAGTCATCAATTTGGGCATAGAGTTTTTTGATTTCCAGCACGCGCTTTTCCAATTCCTTTTCGTATTCGGCCTTGGTAACGTACCTCTTGTCCAGCCATTTTAGGAATGCTTCTACCATGGAGACCTCACCCGCGTCGTTACTTTCTTTTCCCGCTCATTGAAGATCCTGAGGGCCATGACTTTAGCGTTCACATCGCCCGGAGTCACATCCCAGACTTCTTTTTGGCGAACCTCAATAGGTGCTTTCCGGTGCGGATTCATCATGCTCTTGATGCCGTATCTCAGGCAGTCCGCCACGTCATCGGCTACGGTATCTTGCTTTTCAACGTCCTCTGTTTTCTTTGGATCGTGGACAAGCATGGGAATGGCCGAGATTGTTTCTACGCAATTTGCACTAATCAGGAGCAATGGAAAACCAGATAAAGCGGTTTCACGTGAAACAGATTTTCCGATGACTTGGCAAGTTTGACGGAAACAGTTATACATGAACCGCCATCCTCCAATTCTGTCGTCGTCTGCGGGCCATGCTTTCGGTAAGCCGTGCATTGTAAAGACTTCATCCATCTGTTCTGCAATGGTTCGGGCACTTCCCCGTTTAGCGAAGGCGTCAGGGCTAAGAAAGTGTGCCTTGATTTGCTTGATTTCGTCTTCTGGCGTTCGCGCCACGCATTCAAGGGCCAAATCGGGCTCACCAACGCCTTGCGCCACGTGTTCGCGCTTGACAATGACAACATCCAAGGGGTAATCCGAGATGGTCCCAAAGTATTCACGAAGCTGATCGGGGCCGAGCTTGCCGCTTGCGTACCAGTGCTGGCAAGCCCAATGCTTGAAACCCCAGTCCATCGAGGTCCAGTGCTTCCACCACGGCTGTACAATCCGTTGCGTGTCGGAGGCAGTGATAACACATTTTGACTCATCCCAAACGCCTGAGAAATACTGACCGGCAAAGTTATCGAACCGTCCTAGAAGCTCTCCGAGCCTCAGATATTCCGGTAAGGCGTTCATTTTCCGGCCTTCCGAGGTTTCGCTTATGAAGAGATCGAAGCGTTTCTCTGAAGGCAGAGAGTAGAACGTCTTTACGTCTACGTTGCACTCGCCTCTGAACCATTCGTAGTTATCCCACCCGTAAGCCTGAATGAAAGCGTACTCGTGGGGCTGCTCTTTGCCTTGGTATTGCTTGAGCCAGAAAACGCGCCGTAAGAACGCAGTGCCCGCGCCGCCAGGGTTAAAGCCGAGAATGGTTTTGACCGCGCCAGGAGCCGCCCCAGGCCATCGGTTAGGGGTGTGAAGCAAGATAAGCTGCTGCTCTGTAAACTGTTCGGCTTGGTCAATCGCCAGGTCAAAGGCTTCCGGGCCGCGCGCGACTTGTTCAATTTCCTTGAGAGTGTCGCCATACTTGAACGCAAGGCGTGAGCCATTCGGGAAACGAAACTCTTTCCGGCCATCGTGGTAAAACTGACTGATCTGCGGAAACTCCAGTTTGTACTTTTCGATGAAAGTCTCAACAATGTCGCCCCAGTTGCGACGAATGATAAAACCCGTTGTGCCGGGGTTCTCGAATCGCCGCTGAAGCATGACGCGCCGGATACCGCCAGTCTTGGCGCCGCCGCGGGCTCCACCGAAACCAATCCAGGTAGCAACCTTCGGCCCAGTCGCACGCATAAGCCGTAGCAGTTGTTCCTGCTTAGGCTGTAAGGCGATGTCAAGCGCGAAGGCATCTGATACTTTTGCCACACATTAGCCGCCAACGATGCCGGTGAACGTGCCGCCGGCGGAATACGAAGGGACGCCAAAGCGGTAGAACAGCGACGAACCCGCATCCGTGTAGGTATCGTTCTGAAGATTCGAGCCGCTGTAAACGGTGTTGGCCGCTGCCCATCCTGCGGTAGTGTCGCTCATCGCCGCCTGAATGATGACAGTAGCCGTGGGAGCCGCTGCGAAGTTGTAAGAGAAGGTGATGTTCTTTGTACCCGCGCCAGTGATGGCAGTTCGCGCCATGGCTTGGCTGAACCAGCCACTAGCCACCGTCTCCGCACTTGCCAGTGTCGCCACATCGCCCGGATAAACCGCCGCTGCCGTTCCTACTGAATAAGGCATTCATCGTCTCCTTTTTCGTCAATCACTGATCGCACCGTTACCTTGATGCCCTTCGAGGCCGATTCGTCCACCTGTGCCGGGGGCTTGTCGGAGTAGAGCGCGTTACGCTTGGCAACCTTCCACTTGATCCAGTTCACCCGCTCTCTCACCACGTGAATCGTGTAGGGTGTGGCCTTGGCAAGCATCTCTTCGGCCTTGTGTAAGTCGCTCTCTACGCCGATCTTGCAGGCGTCGTAATAGGCCGAGTGAAACTGACGATCCTTTTGCAGTCGCCGCCAGATGGCCTTTTTGTCAGTTCCGGCCGCTATCGTGGCTTCTACCGCCGATGCCCCATCAAGCAAGGCATCGAAAAAAATCTCTTCCTGCTCTGGCGTCACTGCCCGATAGCCTCACTCACAAACCAAACCATCGCTACCACCACCAAGGCCGCAATCGCCGTGATGATGACGCCCTCCCAGGCCACCAGCCGCTCATCAGCCTTCTTGTCTTGGTCGCTCATACAGCCAGCAAAGCTACTTCCAAATTCCTGCGACTCAACAGGCCCGGCAACACATTGCCTCTGGCGTCTCGCGTGTGCCGTGGGTTGTCTATGCGATCCTGCCCCGCTAACACCTTGCCGAGAGCCCCAACGCCGCAATTAAAGCCAAATGAGGCGTAAGCTAGCACCTTGCCCGACGTCGTAACTCCCGCCTTGTCGAGTGCTGCGAAGATCGGCGCTAAATCCTGCTTCAAGAGGTCCATCGCTTGCGCTATCGTCACGTGGCTACCTTCGATCACGTTTCCGGTGTGGCCTACGCCGATTGTCACCACGCCGCCAGTGTCCCTGTATCCTGTGAGGCGGACGCCCTCAATCTGCATGATGAGAGACGCCGCTGCGGTCTGGAGGGCGGGGGTCATTTAAGTTATTGCTTGCATATCCAGTCAATATCAATCGTGGCACCTGAAACCGTGACTGCGGATGTGATTGTAAATGAAGTGGTCGTCGGTGTACCGTGCCCAACTCCAAAGAACGTGCTGCCTCCGTCTACGGATACCGTGCAACTGGTTGGAGCTACCGTCAACGCTGGGTAATTGACCGTGGCAATAGTGCCAGTAGTGGCTGTCCCACCGACGATTTCCACGCTTCCGCCGAGCGCGTTGCACGACGAGCTAATACAAGTAGCCGAAGTCACGTTAGTGCCCGGGGTGAATGTCACGGATGCATTGCTGACCGGTGCTGTGCGGTTGATCGCAGCTTGTACTTGCTGCACCATTTGCAGATACCCCTGCGCTGATGGATGTAGGTTAGTTGCACTTGAATTTTCCTGCCAACAGCTAACGCCTCCGCATTGACTGTTGCTTCTTGCCGCACCGTCCGTACAAAGAGAAGAAAAGGCGGTCCCACTATTTGCCGAAGCTAGGTAGTTATTGGCGCTGCATGTATCGGCAATTTGATCAGCCCAGGGCCACTGTTGCTGAGTCAGGAGGACATTAAAGGCGTCCTTGATCGTGTCGAACATCACGACGTTGGTAATCGTGGTTGCTGCCGCCGAATAAGTCCCGGCGCTCACGCCCGACGTCGTAAAGGTGAAACTTGTCGGACTCGTTACCGTCACGGTGTACGTGCCATTCAGGGAAGCGTTTCCGCTATTCGCTACGGTGATACTTGCGCCCGTGCTCATGCCGTGTTTTATGAATGTCGTCACCGAGGCTAGATTGGCGTTGACGACAATATTCCCGGGACCCGGATTGCCTGAAATCATCGGAAGGGCTACCGTTTTAAAGCCAGCCGCCTTCCAAGCGCCAAACATTTTGGCATTGAGACCAAGTATGTAATTTGCACATGCCGCCGTAGTCGTGAACTGGCCGCATCCACTTGTACTGTTTACGTCGTTGACTCCGATCATGCCGACAAACACGTTTTGGGAGCTTCCCGGCTGATATACAGACGGCAAGCCACCGGCCTGACCCCTGTTGCTAATAGTCGCAGCCACCCCACCGCTGATTGCCAAAATGCGCTGTGTAGTGAATGTATTAGCTGTTGGGTAGGTTCCGTTTATGATGATCGCCGCGTAGGTGCTAGAGGGTATAAAATTTCCCTCCGTCTGGGAATCGCCGTCGAACACTAATTGATTACCTGTCAAGGTATTGAATGGCGATTGACCCAAACTCACTCCCTTCGTTTGCGCCAACCATGTTTTTACATTGTTGTAAATCTGCGCGATCTCTTCAGCGGTTTTTTGGACGTTGTAAACCGCCGTGAAGTAAACGTTTACCGGGTAGACCGTGCTTGTCACCTGGGCCAGATAAATACCCATGCTGCTATCCGCTCCAATTTCTGGAGTTGCGGCTGATAGTCCCGCCCGACTCACGCCAGCCGATGAAGTTGGCGGAATATTGCCAGAGTTGTAGTATCCATACTCGGCGCCATTTACGTAAACTCGATCTTGCGTTCCCGCCCCCATCACGACGGAAACCATTTGTGCCCCCGTGGGCAGTTGCGGTTGAGAAATAGCCAAGCACGCCGTAGTGTCCGGTGTGCCGGAAGCGCCAAACCACCATGCCGCCCTCACATTCGCTTTCGCGTTGTTGACTCCCGCGCCATTCGCACAATTGCTTGTGACGAGCATCTTTGGCCCAAGCGCCGCCGATGACCCAAAGAACGGTTTATCAATGTATGCGTTGGTGCTTTCCGGCGGCACGTCAGCTACCACGATTACGGTTTGCATCGTCCCGGTGAGCGCTGCGGGCATCGTGACGTATTGGGACTGACTTGCGTAAGGGACTAGCCGCAAGCCCACTGGCGAGGTGTTCGGCGTGGCTGTACTTTGCGTTCCTGTGATGGTTCCGTTATTCGCGTTCCCGCTGATGTCGGAAATTGTGAGCAAGTCGGTTGTTGAGGCATACGTGTTCACTGCACTCCCGCTGTTCACCTGTGCACCCCAAATCAGCACGCTATTCGTGCCATTCCCGGCGTAACTGATAGTCCCGTTGGCGCTAGCCATGTCGAAGATGATTTGCGCCGAAGTCGCCACCGTATAGGTGATAGCCACCCTACACCAGCCATTTGCAGCCGTTGTCGCACTCCTGGCTACAACATAAGCAGTCCCGCCCGACCCGCCCGTTAGGTTACCTGTCACGCAAGCCTGGAAATCAAAATACGATATCGAAAACGCAGACCCGTCATCTACTTCTAGGGCGAACCAATTGCGCGTATTGGCCTTTCCGTATAGGGATAGCGTAAAAGTTTCGCCTGGAGAAAACGACGCGCCAGGAGCAGCTAAAGAAGTCGATCCCGGGGCAATATAGTGAGCACCTGTAAACGCCGCTTCCACCAATTCGCTGCCCGTGTTGGTGCCGTCCGGGGCAGTGCAGGAAACCGAACACGTGCCAGCAGCAGCAACAGAAGAATGAGTCACTGTCCAATAAGATGAGGTGCTGAAAGTCTGCGAGTATTTGACGTAATTGGGCCAAGAATACACGTATTCGGCAGACAGTCCTGCTGTGGGGATATTGGGTCCTGTGGGGTTAAGGGTTACCAAACTGCTCGGTGCAATCCCGCTATCCGCCCCATTCCCCGCGCCGTTGCCTGAGATCAGGTTTGTAGTAGCCGGGATGGTCGCACCACCACCGCCGCCAGCTACCGCCGCCCATGTCCCCGACTGGCACGTGTAGATGGTGCCGCTTGGTCCCACCAACTTGCCTTGGTTGGCGCTGCAAACGCCGCTGGGGACGGTAGTAGTCGGGCATATTGCGCTAGTGCATGGCGACTGCCCTAATGCCAGAGACGCGCCGAGCGCCAGAGAGAGGAGAATGGCTTTCATTTGGGTAGGGTTGCGGTTGCTGTTGAAGCGGTTACGGGTTCTTTCGCGTGAACAAGGCCGAGGCTTAAAATGGTTCCGAGCTTCTGCGCTGGCGTTTCGGCTGCGAAGGGGACTTTCTGGGTAGCTGCAGGATCTGCAGGAACTGAAGCTGCAGACTGAGAGGCGACGGCTGCAGTAGCCGGAACTGCAGTAACTGGGGTAGCTGCAGCTTTCGGCTTGTGGCTGAAGAATCCCGCATCGTTGAAGCCCTTGACCAAGCTGCCGATGAGCGTCACCAATCCGCCGATCGCGCCCGCTACCGAGGCTGGATTCTGCGTTGCCGTCAGGACTTGCCCGCCGAGAAGGATCAGGCCGAGCGTTTTACCTAGCTTGGTCGCGCCGGGATCGTTGGGGCTGGTGGCTTCGGTGTGAATGATTGCGGCGGCGGCCTGCGCCGTTTGAATGGCGGTCGGTGCCCAAGTGGTGATTTGCTGTTCAATGCCGCTGATAGCCGTTGCGATGCTCGACGGCTGGGGTGTTGGGGTTGTGCTCATAGTATGTCCTCTCTAGAAAAGTCTTTGCGCCCGACGTCGCCACATGTCGCCCGGGTTGATGGCTACCTGTTGCCACATCTTCAATTCCCGGCGAAGGGCGGCTGAGGCCGATCGATCGGCGCGAAATAGCAAGGCGCGTAGCAGGCCATGGATGCAGAAGCCAAGCAAAGCGCCGAAGAATGCCGTTGTCGAAAGCTCCATTACGGTGCTCACTGCTGCCTCGCATTGATGGAAGCCACCGCGCCGAACATGGCCGCCGTTGCGAAATTGGTGTAGATGCTGGCTTTGACCGCTTGCGCGTTGTGCCTGCTTCGCCATTGCAGAGCCACCATGCCGACTACGGCTGCCGCTTTGATGGTGATACCCTTTGCGCCGAACGTTCCCCGAGTCGCCAATAGCGGGTTACCCTCGATCTGGCCGTGACTGGTCATCGCGTCTGCGGTTGTGCCCGCTGCCATGACCGCGATTGAGGCTACCCAGAGCTTGAGCCGTGGGTGTTCCGCCGCTTGGGTGATGCTGGCGGCCAGGAATAAGGCTAAGAGCTTCATTAGTTGCCGTCGCTGGGGCTGTGGCCGGAATCTTGGGTAGCGGCCGCGTTGGGGATTAGCTGCAATCGGCACTCTTTGCCAAGACTGGCGTCGAAGCCGTCAGGGTAGAATTGCGGGTCGAAGTCGTAGAGCGCGCCGAATTTCGGCAGCGGGTACAACGGCTCGTCAACGGGCTGAATGTTGATACGGCCGTCGTCCAAACGGGTGACGATAATCTGTGTCACCTATTTCTCCGGTAATTCTGGCGCCATCTGAATCTCACTCCACACCAAGCCGCCGATTTTCTGGCACTGATCGCCCTCGGAGCAGTCGAATTGCTTTTGTGAGCTCGGAATCTGCATCGGCTCAGCCAGTGAAAAGCAGGAATACTTGCCGTTCGGGTGGCGGGTGACGATTAGCTGTTTCAAACTAAACTCCCCAGAAATTGCTCCAGATGCTCTGGAAGGTGGTGACGATAACGATAATGTCGATCATTATTGCCTCGGTGGATCGGTTGGCAGGCGCTTTGTGCCGCCCTCGAAATAAGCCATGATGCGGCTAAGAATCGTTGTCTGATCCCTTTGCAGCTTCATGACGTCGCCCAGGTCGCGCTTGACATACTCCATGTCTTTGTCATGGAGTTCAATTTTGGTCGCTATTGCGGCCAATTTGTCGTCTCTCTCTTTCGTCGCGTGTTCGTTTGGCTCACGAGAGGCGCGATACGCCGCCCAGATCGAGACAATGAGCGCGGTCGGATTGAGCAATTTCCCGATAAATTCCCAGCCTTGAGGGTCAACGGATGGTTCAGGCATGGCATGGGCAAAGCATTCTCAATGTCTGGTACTGGCCGTACTTTAGATAGCACTGTTGGTACTACTGACGCTTGGTTGAATTGGTACACCAATCGCGGGTGCCTTTGGGACATCCGCCGTGAGGCCCGGATGGTACCGAGCCGTCAGAGCAGATGCACATGCCGGGAGGCGGGGCGATGTCTTTGATGCGGATGCGTTCAGATGGCCGCTCGACGGCAACCAAGAGGGCGAAGGGTAGGAAGAATAGTAGTTTTTTCATGGCGTGTATGAATTTGTCGGTTTGGTTCATGACCAGACCATCCCGGCTACATGGCAGCGGTGAAATAGGCTGGGTGCGGGCTGCTGGCTGTGCCAGGTCCGTCCGTTGGCGTTGGTCGAGTCGTAACCGCAGGCTTTCTGTGCCGCGCTGACTTCTTCGTCCGTCGCCAGGAGCATTCGGACGCCCTTAACGCCCCACATCTCGGCCTTGCCCTGTTTGACTAAGGACATGGCCGAACGCTGGCGACACTCACGTAACAGCTTGCCTGATCTGGAGAATACGCTGAATTTCATGGTTTAGAGGAAGGGACTGAAAGGGACCTGGGAAGGTGGCAGCATTTAAGCGCCTAAGAGCGGTAGACGGGTCCATGGCTTGCGCGTGCTGCCCGTCTGAACAAACTATAGTCCTAGTGAGCGGGCTGTGTCAACAGGCATGACGAATTTTTCTGTTCAGACAGAAATTACAGGCGGGAGTGGGTATGAAAAAGCCCCAGCGGTTAGGCTGAGGCTTGTATTGGTTGCCCTGGTCCGATTTGAACGGACGGCCTTTAGGTTATGAGCCTAACGAGATACCACTTCTCCACAGGGCGAGGCTACCCGATCCAGCAAAGAGTACGTCACCTGATACTCTTCCCCGTCAAATTCCACCATCGCGTCTGATGTCCCCACTTTGCCCTTAAACACGCCTTGGTGCTTCCTGGTGCGGTGATAGACCAAATCCCCGGATTTGATCTTGGCGGCTGCATTTCGGTTGCCCTTGGGGGCGCCGCCGCGTTCTGTCTTCTGCTTCAGCTTGGCGCGACGGCCGGCCTCGGCAAAAAGTAGCTCATCTGGGATCGTGGCGAGATCCCATGAGCCGTGAAACGGCGTCACGTACTGGTAGCCGTCTACTGCCGGAAGAGGGGTGCTCATATCACCACCACCGTGTAGCGCGCTTTGCGCCCAGGACGATTCAGGACAACTGTGAAGATTTCGGTTAGGCCCAGGATCTTTACTGAATACTGGCTGATTCCGTTTGCGTTGGATAGTGGGGTTGCTTTCATGTCTCAATCATACAATCGGCCCGATTGAATAGCAACAGAAAAACACCACGCCACGCAAAATAAATGAAGGAAAGGCGAAGATTCTCTCTTGACAGAAAGAACGGGAGGGACTGACAATGAAGCCAGCGGGCTTAACTGCCGCCGAGCGTCGTATTTGGCGTGAGATCGGTGGGCAGCGTATAGCGAAGAGGCTGGCTGATCGTGGCGAAGTGGCGAGAGTTTACTAAGCTGCATTCCGAGGATAGTTAGACTGGAATGCAAATCAGGCCAGGGGGAATTGACCCGGACGCAAGCAGGCAAATCCTCGTCTCTGAAAAGAGAGGGGGTCGGGGGTGTGATTTGCTCTACACCCCGAAATGCTCAGGGGATTGGACGCGCGTGTAGCGGTGGCGAGCATTCCGGTTATTCAGTCAGCCAGTCAAGCCATTGCGTCTCGACAAACCAGCCTCTCCTTTTAAGTTCTTCGATTCTTTTACACCACTTGCCGCACTTCCCACGCGGCAAACCAGCCGATGGGCGCACGAAATCATTTTCCCTGGCTAGTGCGTACATGGGGAACGCTGGGTCTAGTTGCGTGAATTGTACCGTTGTCGCCGCGCCTGTCTGGATGCCGGCTGACTGTGCCCATGGCAAATCCACACTGAGCGACACAAGCGACAGAATGTTTGATTGATTGGGGTCGGGTGTGAACGATGTGGTGAACACCGTTGCCGACGCCGAAAAGGTTGCAAGTAAAGCTAGTACTAGTGTTTTCATAACTGGATTGTAAGACTTACCATCGGTTTAATCTACCCCCACTTTAGTAAGGTGGGTACGGTTTACTTCAGCGCCTCCCGCGCTTTCATGGCCGCATCGCGCAATGTGCGACCCGTCCACACCCCAGGATAAGGCGACTCTGGCGAGTCCAACTCCACCTTCATCACGTCCGGAATAAATGTGATTCGATCATTCGTGCTGGGGTGGAACGTGGCCTCGGTCCCTAATTGTTCTAGCCAGTCCAGCAGACCCTTGTCCTTCCGAAGCGCGTCCACTTCCTCGCGCAACCGATCCCGCTCAGGAATGATGTCTGTCTGCGCCCGCCATGCCTCCGTCATTTCGTGAAGCTCCGCGTTCAAGCACCCGATGCGCTTTTTTAGCTCGGCATTCTCCCTCTCCAATTCCGCAATTTGGTCCAGCGCTTGCGTGTTCAGCGCAATAGTCATCGAATCGTCCATCGTCATCCTCTCTCCTCTCCTGCCCTAGCTGGCCTTCCGTCTGTGTAATTGCATGTGGCAGGGCTTACACAGTATCTCTAAATCTTCGTCCAATTCAGCCCCAAGACGCTCATAGGTCTTATGGTGAACGTGAATATTGGCAGTGCTTCCGCACGTCGAGCAGATGGCTCCACGCGCGGCAAGAACGCGCCGTTTAACCTTTGCCCATGCGTTTGAAGACATGTAGGCGTTGTAGACCATCAACCGTTCCCGTCCTGGAGTGTTCGCAAACTGCAAAATCACTTCACGGTAAGTGGTGGCCGAAGTGTCCAGTTCCAGCTTTCTGCAAAGGCGCGTGACTTTGGCGCGCTTCGCTTTGCACTTAGGGCCGTAAACGCTTTCTACGCGCTCTTTCACGGCCTTTAGCTGGCTCCTAAAGGTATCAACTTGACTACCCTCTAAAGTCGAAACCAAGGGCAAATCCAGCGACATCTTAGCCGCGAACGCCTCAATTTTACGGTTCACTTTACGTGTCATTTTTGCAACAGACTTTAGCTGTTTGTTGGTGACTCTGCGATTGATCGAGGTAAGCATTGCTCTGATGTTTGCAGCTTCTAACGCGTATTCTCTTTCCATACAAACCCCTTAAAGACTCTTAAGAACTTAATGCTTGGAAGGCTTCGTTCGTACAGGGATCTAGTTAACCCTGGGAAAAATATTCCTAGAGCTTACTTGTCTCCCTGGTTCGTCATGCCCGTATAGGAACGAACGCACGCGCCAATTGGACTCTTAGGGGACGCGACCCCGGTATCTCCGCCCCCTCCTGGTTTGACGCTTGGCTTTCGCTACAGCGATTGGTCCTATCGAGACAGGGGAGCCCCCTCACCTGGGTTAGTTCCGTCCCGGCATTGGCTTTCGCCTATGCTACTGCCAAGCAACAAAGCGAACGCACGGATACCTGATGGGGTATGGGTAGCGGTTTTAGAATATGCTCTGCCACTGGACAAGGCCAGTATAACCGAAGGTGGATAAATCTACAAGTGGGAACGGTGGATTTTTTCAGGACGGTGAAAATGGAACGGGCGGCGCAGTTTCCCGCAGCCGCCCTTGTTCATTGTCCAGATGAGCAAATTCCAATAACAGTCTATCACGGTCTAAATAGCTTGAGCAAAGCCTTTTTGTTGACTTGCTGGCTGCCTGCAAGCTGGACGAGTACTCTAGTCTTCTCGCGCTCCAATCTTGTCCAAGCGCGCTGCAACTCGTTTGACAGCCTGACGAGTTCCTTCAACCGTTTCGCAGTTATCGGGCGTTTCTGCCGCATTTAAAGCCTCCGACACGATAGCCCCGATCTTCTGTAGGGCATCCGCATAAGATTTTATATCTCGTATCGCCCCCTCTTGTATATCCCCTACCCGTACTACTCCGGTACGGGTTACTTCGTAGGCGTTCAATGCTTCGACGATCAGTTTATCCGCTGAAAAATCAAGCTCCGCACTCAAGAGCTTCATGCGCCGATGGGCGGCCGGGGAAATTTTTAAACTTTTTTGCGTAGCCATTTCAACAACTTAGGTGGAGAAAGTCACTTTTCTTAAAACTCCCTATTGACTAACTATCTACTTATCCACTAATCTAGAAAACGTGAGCAGCAAAAACACAAAAGCACAGAAAAGTATACCAGAGAAATTAGTCACGATCATGGCTTTTGAGTCTGATCGAAACAAGATCAAGGCGTTTGCTCATCACGTGGCGAAAAAGACCATCTTCGCCGTGATTTCCGATCTTGTATCAACCCTACCCGAAGTTGTCGTATCGGCCAAGTCCTCACGGTCCTTGAGCCAAACGGGACGAACGCGGGGCGAAATTCGTTAGGACTTTGGGGCTACGAGGAGAAACCAATGATTAGCAACTTTCCAATGGGCGCGAGTACTGACAGCACAGCGCCGTTTAACGCAGTGGACGCGGTGACCTGGTGCGATCTCTGCGAACAGCCATGTGACCAGGCGACAAGCAAGCTGGTGACAGACGGGCCTGTTACGGATCGGATCTGTAGCGAGTGCGTGAAGCTCCTGGAGACGTGCCAACAGCAAGCCGTAGACGAGCTTCGTGGCGTTGTGGCGGTGTGCCGATGATGGTCCCATTTGCCTACATCTGTGACTCCTGCAAGGTTCGCGGCGAAGAGTTCGGGCACATGCCGCAGTGCCGTGAGACGGTCAGCGCAGAGTGTCACACCGATTGCTGTGTGAATTGCGCGACGGGTGGCAGCTACCGCGATGATGAAGCCAACACCGTTGTTTGTAAGCCGTGCTGGGCGGCTAGGAATCGCGTTAAGGTGACGCGGGAGAAAATCTGGTACTCAGACTGCCCGCAGCCGATTGAAGGCTACCTAGCAATGCCGTATGTGTATTTCACGGCATTTTGGCGGAATTGGAACCCGGATTGGTATGTCGCGGTTATGCGCGTCGAGCTTGGCGCACCTGACGTAGTGCTGGCGGTGGCGGCATGAGCTTTGACGATTTCCTAATGCTGCCCGTTCCGGTGCTGATTGCCGCGACGGTGGCGGCGGTGTTGGTGATTTGGCTGGCGGGCAATGCCGTTATCACGGCGACCGGGGGTGCGGTGGACATGGTGCGGTTTGCGAGGGGGAAGAGATGAGGGCGATCTGGTTTTGTTTGGTGCACCTGAACGCGCAAGTGTGCGGCTACCCCGAATGGTACGCGCGGGGAACTATGCCGGGGTGGCTGCAAGCGCACTTCGAGCGGCACTTCTTTGAGTGCGAACGATGCACCGATGACACAGAGGCAGCGCAGGATTGGCTTGAGGTTGCGGAGATTGTGAAACGGGGGAGCAAGTGAAACAGATTGAGCCATACGCAAAGATTCCGGACGGGTGGGAGTACGGTGTCAGGTCTCCGAACAATACCTACGATTGGATCAACTTTAAGTGGACCGAAACCCAAGAGGAGGTAGAGGCGTGAGCAGCGAACTAGCAGTAATGGAGCAACAGCAACAGGTTCAATCGTTTGAGTGGACTCCTGAAAAAACACAGCTTCTAAAAGACACGATTTGCAAGGGCGCCAGCGATGAAGAGTTACGGCTGTTTGCCGAGGTTTGCAAATCAAAGAAGCTCGACCCATTTTCAAAGCAGATTTATGCCATGAAACGGTATGACTCGACGCTTCGCCGGGAAACCATCACGTTTCAGACGGGCATAGACGGGTTCCGAACCCTGGCTCAAAGAACGGGCCATTACGCAGGGCAGGACGCGCCGGAATGGTGCGGGGACGATGGGCAGTGGGTAGACGTGTGGCTGAAGGATCAAGCGCCAGCGGCCGCGCGTGTGTCGGTTTACCGTCACGGCTTCGTCAAGCCCACATGCCGAGTCGCCCTTTACCGGGAGTATCTGCAAACCGACAGAGAAGGCAAGCCTAATTCCATGTGGCGCAAGATGCCAGCGAACCAGCTTGCCAAGTGCGCGGAAGCCTTGGCGCTTCGTGCGGCATTCCCGGAAGAGTTGAGCGGCTTGTATACCTCGGACGAGATGGGCCAAGCCGATAACTACACGCCAACGACAGAAGAAGCCAGAAAAGAAGTCATTGCGCGGCGGTTGAAGGAGACGGCGGCAACGCCAAGCTCCGAAGAGGAACCAACGCGGGAACAATTCGAGGCCATCGTGAAGGCCGCGAAGGTGCCGCAACTGAACTTCATCATGGTCAAGCTAAACGAGCGGTTCATCCAGCATTGCGGCGGGGAAGTGCCAGCATCCCTTCAACAGCTTGCACTCATCAACGACGCGAAGGCCGGCGCAAAGCATTGGCGCGATCTGGACGAAAACCAACGCAAGGCGGTTGCCCTGGCGATGTTTGACAAGTTGCAGGAGCCGATGCCGGCGGCAGAGATGCAGCAAGCGCGGAAGGCTATTGAGCAGCTTTGCCGTGAGGTCGAGACAGCCGAGAAACAACAGGTGGAGGTTTAGATGCCATCAATGAATCAGGTTTTCATCGCGGGGCATTTGGGAAAAGATGCCTTGGTCTCCTTCACCCCAACGGGCAAGTCGGTCACCAAGTTCTCGGTAGCGACTACCCGCAAGTGGAAGGACGAGCGCAACGAGTGGAAGGAAGAAACCACGTGGCTCAACGTTGTCGTCTGGGGGAAGGATTGGCTTGGGCCGAAGCTCCTTCGAGGCGTGGGTGTGATGGTCAAGGGTCGTTTGTCTGTCAGCAATTACCAAAACAAAGACGGCCAGAAAGTCTGGAGAACGGAGATCGTGGCCGAGGACTGCATGATCGTGGAGGGCAAAGAGAAGGACGAGACAGCGCCACGGCAGAGCGCACCGCAGGAGCCAAGGCCGCACGAGGACGCGATTAGTGATGACGATGTGCCGTTTTGAGGCTTGAATGATTAACTACTTTTGGAAATTCAAAAAAAGCGCGATGGGCAGACGCGGCTGGGCGATGGCTAAAGGAGCGGCAGCATAAATGGAGCAAACAGAAAACAAACAAGCGCTTGCTATGGCGCATCAATGGACGCACGACGGCAGAGAAGTGATGCTGGTGAAGTGCGTCGGCAAAGACGGCACCAGCTATAACGGTTTTAGGTGGCCGCTTGAAATAGGCGCTACCGTGGAAGCGCCCGACTGGGACGCCAAGGCCGAATGCGGCCACGGCCTGCACGGCTGGCCGTGGGGTTTACACATCGGCGACGGGAAAGACCCGGATTGGTCTTCCACTTGGATCATATTTGGCGCACTGCCAGCAGAAGTAATCGACCTCGGCGGGAAGTGCAAGGCCAAGCAATGCGTGATCCGGCACGTCGGCACGTGGCAAAGTGCAACTGCTTTCGTACTCGCTGGTCAAATGGCGCTTGTCGCCTCTGCGTCTACCGGAACTTCAGCCACGGGCTACAGCAGCGCGAGTTCAGCCACGGGCTACAGCAGCGCGAGTTCAGCCACGGGCGACAGAAGCGCGAGTTTAGCCACGGGCGACAGAAGCGCGAGTTTAGCCACGGGCGACAGAAGCGCGAGTTTAGCCACGGGCTACAGCAGCGCGAGTTTAGCCACGGGCTACAGCAGCGCGAGTTCAGCCACGGGCGACAGAAGCGCGAGTTTAGCCACGGGCGACAGCAGCGCGAGTTCAGCCACGGGCGACAGAAGCGCGAGTTTAGCCACGGGCGACAGCAGCGCGAGTTCAGCCACGGGCGACAGCAGCGCG
>Ga0007809_10000046_pt1 | contig 43090 bp, 33 predicted proteins | sample CryBogCBE02Aug07_FD_60383 | JGI IMG/M metagenome (GOLD analysis project Ga0007809, IMG submission 60383) | Freshwater microbial communities from Crystal Bog, Wisconsin, USA - CBE02Aug07 | ecosystem: Environmental > Aquatic > Freshwater > Lake | place: Crystal Bog, Wisconsin, USA | collected...
CCGCAAGGAGACTAATTCCTCCAGATCGGGGGGCAGCGGCGACTCCCATCGGTGACGTTTCCCGCCGTGGGTGATCTCGAGCGAACAGGAGTGCAGCGCATGGCGCGGGATCCAAAGCCGCTCCGCCAGGGCCGGCGTCCATCCGGTCTCGATGAATGCCAGATAGCATTCCTCGGAGGGGCCGTACACCTTGTCCCCCACGACGGGATGGCCCGCGTGGGCCAGATGGACCCTGATCTGATGGGTGCGGCCAGTCTTGGGTACGCAGTGGATCAACGAGAGGGGGCCGTGATCGGGGTGTCGGACGCGGCGGAGGACCCGGAACTCCGTGAGCGAGGGTGATCCCGCGGCGTGGATCATGCGCTTGAGCCGGACCGCGGACTCCATGACCTCCGCCTGCCTCAAGATCGGCTCGTCGGCCCGCCAGGAGTCCCGTTCCGGCCATCCGACCGCGACGGCCAGGTATTCCTTGGCCACCTCGCCCCGCGCCATCGCCATGGTGGCGTCGCGCGCGGCCGCGGCATTCTTGGCAATCAGGACGATCCCGCTCGTCTCACGGTCGAGGCGGTTGATCAGCGAGACCTGGCCGCCTCCGGCGATCTCGAAGGCCAGCAGCTCCCTGAGGCGGTCCCAGAGGGTCGGCGGACCCCCCGGTTTTGTCGGGTGCACGAGGAGGAAGGGTGGCTTGTCGACCGCGATCAGGTCGGGTGTCTCGCCGAGGATCCGGAAGTCGGCGGCGACAGTCCCTTGTCTGGGCGCTTGATTGGCGGACGGCATCGGTTCATTTGTGAACGCCATGATCCGTCTCGTCAAAGCCTCCCGTTCCTACGGGGACCCCCCGGTGACCGCCCTGCACGGTCTTTCCCTCGAAATCGCACGCGGGGAATTCGTGGCCGTTACGGGCCCCAGCGGCTCGGGCAAGAGCACCCTGCTCAATCTCCTCGGCGGCCTCGACCACCCGACCTCGGGCGAGGTGATCGTGGACGGGGTCGATCTTGGAAGGGCCGGCGAGCGCGAACTCACCCTCTACCGCCGCACCAAGCTCGGGATCGTCTTCCAGTTCTTCAACCTGATCCCCTCCATGTCCGTGGTCGAGAATGTGGAGCTCCCCCTCCTGCTGCGGGGGGATGACCGGCGCTCCATGCGCCGGGAGGCCCTCTCCCTGCTCGATCTCGTGGGACTCTACGACCGGGCCTCCCACCTCCCCCACCAGCTCAGCGGCGGGGAGATGCAGAGGGCCGCCATCGCCCGGGCCCTCGTCCACGGACCTTCCCTGCTTCTGGCCGACGAGCCGACCGGCAATCTGGACTCCGGGAACGCCTCCCAAGTCCTGGAGGTGATCGCAAAGATTGCTTCACGGCGCACCACCACGGTCATTATGGTGACACATAGCGATTCCGTGGCCGAATTGGCCGACCGCCGCATCCGGATGCTGGACGGGCGCCTTGCGCCGGATTCCCCAGCAACCCACTGACTCCGAAACCCTTTCATCATCCCGACCATGGAAAAACAGCGTACGTTGGCCAGTTCCGCAACCCTCACCGGCAGCGCCCTTCACAACGGCGGATCCGTCACCCTGACGATCCATCCCGCACCCGCCGGGCACGGCTACAAGTTCCGCCGTTCCGACCTGCCCGACGAACCGGTACTCGACGCCGATGTGGCCCATGTGAAGACGGTCGAGCGGGCCACGACGCTGGTGCAGGGGAACGCCAAGATCCAGACCGTGGAGCATGTCCTCTCGGCCCTCGCGGGACTCGGCGTCGACAACGCCCTCGTCGAGATGGACGCCAACGAGCCCCCGATCGGCGATGGAAGCGCCGCCCCTTATGTGAAAATCATCCAGGAGGCAGGCATCGTGGAGCAGGAGGAGGCCCGGGCCCTCTTCCAGCCCGATCAACCGATCCACATCGAGACCTCCGGCGGGTCGATCATGTCGGTCTTCCCACATAACGGCCTCAGGATCTCCTGCACGCAGGCGAACCACGACGGCCGCTTCACCCAGTATCTCTCACTCGAGATCACCCCCGAGGTCTATGCGGGCGAGATCGCCCCTGCCCGCACCTTCGTCCACTACGAGGATGTGAAGGACCTGATGGAGAAGGGCCTGATCAAGGGCGGCAGTCTGGAGAACGCACTCGTCATTCGCGGCGACTCCGTCCTGAGCAAGGAACCGCTCCGTTTTGCCGACGAGTTCGTCCGCCACAAGATCCTGGACATTATCGGCGATCTCGCGCTTGCCGGACGCCCTCTCCGGGGCCATGTCGTCGCGGTCAAGCCGGGTCACGGCCCCAACACCGAGCTCGCCCGCGCCATCGCCAAACGCCACAGCGACCTGCTCGCCATGGCACCCAAGCCGGTCACTTCCTCGGCCCCGGCCCTCGACATCAACGGCGTGATGGCCGTCCTGCCCCACCGCTACCCGTTCCTCATGGTGGACCGGATCGTCGAGTTCGACGGCGACCTCAAGGCGGTCGGCGTGAAGAGCGTCACGATCAACGAACCCTTCTTCCAGGGGCATTTCCCAGGCCATCCGGTCATGCCCGGCGTCCTCCAGGTCGAGGCGATGGCCCAGGTCGCCTCGGTCGTGATGATGCGCAAGACCGAGAACAGCGGCAAAATCGGTTACTTCATGAGCGCCGACGAGGTGAAATTCCGGAAGCCGGTCTTTCCCGGAGACACCCTCTTCATTCATGTCGAGATGCTCAAGGCCCGCAAGAATCTGGGCAAGGCGACCTGCAAATGCCTCGTCAACGGCGAGGTGGTCTCCGAAGGCATCCTCCTCTTCGGCATCGTCGACAAATAAGCACGCGGAAGAAAAAGCCCCATGGCCAGGATCCATCCCACGGCGGTCATCGACCCCACTGCCCACATCGGCCAGACCACGCATATCGGCCCCTACTGCATCATCGGTGCCAACGTGACGCTCGGCGAAGGGTGCAGGCTCCACGGCCATGTGGTGATCTCCGGCCCCACGGTGATCGGCGACGGGAACGAGTTCTACCCCTTCTGCTCGATCGGACAGCGCTCCCAGGACCTGAAATACGAGGGCGAGCCGACCCATCTGGAGATCGGGGCCGGCAACACTTTCCGCGAATTCACGACCGTTCACCGCGCCACCTCTCCCGGCGGCGTGACGCGTGTCGGAAGTCATGGGAATTTCCTCGCCTACGCCCACATCGCCCATGACTGCGCGGTCGGCGACCATGTGATCTTCTCCAACAACGGCACCCTCGCGGGCCATGTCGTGGTGGGCGATCACGCGGTGATCGGCGGACTCAGCGGCGTGCACCAATTCTGCCGCATCGGCGCACATGCCATCGTCGGGGGCTGCACCAAGATCGTGCAGGATGTTCCGCCGTTCATGATCGCCGACGGCAACCCCGCGGAGATCCGCGGAGTGAACCATGTCGGCTTGGAACGCCGGGGATTTCCCGCGGAATCAATCCGCGAACTGCGCGAGGCCTACAAGGTGATCTACCGCGGCAACCTGAACACCACGCAGGGACTGGAGGCTCTCCGAAACCAGTTCCCCTCCTCGGATCTGGTCACCCACCTCGCCGACTTCATCGCGACCAGCGAGCGGGGAATCGTGAGGTAGGAAGAAGACGGAAGGGGTTAAAAAGGTCGAAGGGGGGAGAGATCTCCAATGCACAATCCCTGTGTCCTTGCTCTCCCCTCCTTTTACCTTTCTAACCTTCTGACTTTTTTCGGCCTACTTCTCATCCCTTCCAACCGAAGAATTTCCGGGACTTGATGATCTCGACCACGCGCGGAGGAACCATCCCTTCCCAGGAGGGATCGCCCTGCTGGATCTTGGCAAGCACATCGACCGACTTGATGCCGAGACAATCCATCCTGCAGCCCACCATCGGCACGATAAAGCGATTCTCCAGCAGATAGGCGTAAAGGGCCTGGAGGCCGGGTTCCACGCGGTAGGAGGATGCCTCCAGGATGTGGCCCTTCTCATCCTGGGTGGGGTAGACATAGAGGCGCACCCCTTTCTTGAAGAGACGCCCCAACCCCTCGAGGATCCCGCCGTCGAGATTGCCGTAATATTTCTCGTCAAAGATCTCATGGAGCGTCGGCACCCCCAGCGGCAAGCCGATCGAGCGGTCCGTGTAGCGTCGGAGATACTGGATAAGACGGTAATACTCGCCGTAGTTGGAGATGAGCACCGTGCGTCCGAGCGCCCCGAGCATGTCGGTGCGATCCAGGAAATCCTGAAGATCCAGCTGCCCGCTGCGCATCAGATGCTTCATGGTGATCTCGTGCAGGATCTCGGGCTGCTCCCCCGCAAGGTCTTCCTCGGTGAGGAACATGGAATGGGCGCAGTTCAGCATGTCATGGGCGACATTGGTGATCGGACGGAAACTTCCGCGCTCCACAAGGAGGGGCTTCCGGTAAAAGAGATCCGCCGCCTGGATGACCTCGCCGTCACCGCGGAAAAGAACCGCCTGGGCGAGCCCCTGGGTGACGAGCTCCAGGCACATGATCCGGTTGTCGACCATCGCGAAATCCGGTCCCGAGAAACGGATCATGTCGATCTCGATGCGCGATGGGCCGAGATCGTCCACGAGCGACCCGATGAAAGCTTTCAGGTCCTTGCGCTTGAAGTACGCGCCGTGAATCAGGTTCACGCCCACGATCCCGAGGGCCTCCTGCTGCTCGAGGTTCTCCTCGTCGAGCATGCGGACGTGGAGAATGATCTCGTTGGGTTGCGAACGCGGGGAACTCTGGAACCGGATGCCCATCCAACCGTGCGACTCGTTCTTGGTCTTGTAGGATCGGGCGGCCACCGTGTCGGCAAAGGCAAAGAAGGTCCGTTCGGCGCCTACTTTCTCGTCAAGGCGTTCGATCAGCAGGTCATACTCGTGATCCAGCATCTCACCGAGACGCTGACGGCTGACGAAACGGGTGCTCTTGCCGTAGATCGCGTCAGAAAAGGTCATGTCGTAGGCGGAGATGGTCTTGGCCACTGTCCCGGCAGCCCCTCCGACATGGAAAAACCGGCGCGCCACCTCCTGACCGGCACCGATCTCCGCGAAGGTGCCGTAAATCGGCTTGGTCATGTTGATCTCAAAAGCCTTCTTGTTTGCCTTGAGTTCGAAAGGATTAATCATACCCGATGTATCTTTACGGCAGGGGTATCTGCTTGCCCAGCCAATCCATGGGGCGGTTCCGAAACACCGGAAAGACGGTTTTTATGAATTCTCTTTGAGTTGTCGGTTTCCCGGGATCCATATTCTCCCTGAGAATCCCCTGCATGAAACGCGCCATCCCACTGCTGCCCCTGCTTCTGGCACTGGGAGGATGCGTCCATCCCCTCCCCCGATACGAACCGCCGATGGCGCGTGCCGCCGTCCAGAAGGTCCGGACCACCGCCTACACCCACACCGAGAGCGATCACATCCGCTACCGCAACCTGACCGCGCTCGGCACCCCCCTGCGCAGCGGGCCGCAAATCCATAGCGCGGCCGCCGACTGGGCACGCTGGCCCTGCGGCACCATGTTCCGCATCCGGGCAACCGGTGAGATCTACGAGGTGGATGATTACGGATTCGCACTCTCGGGAGTCAACACCATCGACCTCTACAAACCGACCAAACGGGAGATGAGGGAATGGGGAGTCCGCCGCGTGACGATCGAAATCCTCAAGTGGGGGGATCCCTGGGCCAGTTACCGCAAGATGATCCGGGTGCGCACCTGCCGTCATATCCGGCGCATGATGACCGAGATCAAATCGTGGTTCAGCAACACCCCACCACCCGAACCGGTGTGCCCGATGCCACCGACGACGAACTGCCAACCATGCAAGCCGAGTCCCAAGTGCCCGCCCAAAAAGGCGCAGAAGAAATCACCGAAAAGCAAAAAGAGGGTGGCAACGGGCCACCACTGAAAACAAATCAGGCGGGAGGCACCCGCTCCAGTGTTCTCTTGTGAGATCCACAAAAGCCGCTTCGTCCAGGAGAGAGCCTTCCATATTAAAATTCCTCAGACTCCGGCGCGGTCGAGGAGGGATGCCAGCACCTTTTCCGCCTCGAACACTTCGCGTGCGATTTCCAGAGCGGCGCGGCTGTGTTTCTTGTAATCGGCGCGGATGGCTGCGACAGCCTCGGTGATCTCCTCCATGGTGGAGAAGGCGAGAAGTCCCTCCTTCCCTCCGTAGTGCGCGGTGAAGCCGGTCTCCTGGGTGATCACGGGACGGCCGGCCGCGAGGTAGCAGGCGGTGCGGTCGCTAAACCAGCCCGTGTTAAGGCGGACATATTGATCCTTGGCGCAGGTGAACTCCCCCTTGGAGTTGCGGATGTAGTCGCGATAGCCGTTCCAATCGACGCTCAGATCATGCGGAAGCACGAGCCTCCAGTCGTTCTTCTTGAAGAGGGCCAGTTCCTCCTCCTTCTTGATGTCGGTCGCCATCTCAAAGTGTTCTCCCGAGCGCTTCGGCGCCTCGATGAATTTCAGGAACTCCAGCGACTTGCTCCAGAGATAGTTGGAGCCGCGCCACTCGATGTCCTTCTTGCCGCTCGTGGACCAGTTGCAGATCGTGGTGAAGAGCGCCTCCGGGGCGGGGGCGGGTGCTTCGGGAGTCGGGCACCAGAGATCGGTGACCACGGGTTGACGGGTGGTGAGCCATTGGAATCCCTGAGTCGGCACCTCAAAGGACGGGGTGCCGATATTTTCCCCGAAGGTAAAGAGATGCCGGTGTTCCTGGAGGTAACCGATTGTTTCCGATTCCCCCTTGTCGATCTTGATCTGCTCCACGCCCGGATCGCTTTCGACATAGATCAGGTGTCGGATCGTGCGGAGATCGTCGTTCATGTCGTGCGATCCGCAGATGTTCAGGGCGCAGTCGGCCTCGCGGTAGAGCGTCCGGATCTGCTCGATGCCCATCCCGGCGCTCTCCATCGGATCCTTGAAGCGGGCACAGTAGCCCCAGCGCCCCTCGAATCCGTGCTCCTTGGCGAGTCGGCCGAGCGTCCGGGCCGCATAGGAGTAGTCGTCGGAGATGTTGAAGGCGACCGGATCGTAGGGATAGTTCAGCGTGTCCTCGATGTAGTAGACCTCGTGACCGAGCCGCTGGAGACCGACGATGTAGTGGATGTGCTGCCAGATCACTCCGGCGATTGGCATGCCGCCCATGAACCCGAGGACGATGATTTTTTTGCGTTTCATGAGCGGGTCCCCTCTTCTCCACGACCGGAGGCCGACCCGGACGTGTGTCCGGCCGCCTCATAAAGGCGGGCGTACGATCCCCCGGCGGCAAGCAGTTCTGGCCCCGTTCCCTGCTCGGTGATCCGGCCGTTCTCAAGCAGGACGATCCTTCCAAGATGGTGCACGGTGGAGAGGCGGTGGGTGATGATGAGCGTGGTGCGGCCCTTCATGAGTTCGGCGATCGTCGTCATGATTGCCTTTTCGGTGGATGGGTCGAGAGCCGATGTCGGTTCGTCAAGGAGGAGGATGGGGGCGTCCTTGAGGAAGGCGCGTGCAATGCCGAGCCGCTGGCGTTGGCCCACGCTAAGATGACCTCCGCGCTCCCCGACCGGCGTGTCGTATCCCTGCGGCTGGGCCATGATGAAGTCGTGCGCCTGGGCCCTTTTGGCCGCCTCGATGATCTGCTCCTCCGTCGCGCCCTCGAGCCCGTAGGCAATGTTCTCGCGGATGGTGGTCGAGAAAAGCACCGTGTCCTGAAGGACCATTGCGATGCGCTCGCGCAGGGAGGACTTGGTCACCTTTCGCAGATCATGCCCGTCGATCCGAACAGTGCCCTCGGTCGGATCATAGAAACGGGGGACAAGGCTCAGCAGGGTGCTCTTCCCGGCACCCGTTCCGCCGACAAAGGAGACGGTCTCGCCGGGTGCGATCGCCAGATCCACGCCGGCGAAAACGGGCTTCTTGCCCTCGTAGGCGAAGGAGACGCCTGTCATCGTGATCTCACCCCGCACGGGGGGGAGATGGATGGCTCCGGGCGCATCCTTGGTCTCCTCCTCGCGGTCGAGGATCTCGAAGCATCGTTGCGCCCCGGCGGCAGCACCTTCGAGTGCCCAGGCCGTGTAGGTGAGTTGCTCGATCGGTTGGTAAAGGGTGGCGAGGTAGGCCACAAAGACGAGCATGTCACCCAGGCTCAGCGCCCCGCGCAGCACCTGCGTGGAACCGGCGCCGTACATCACCGCTGACCCGAGGGCCATGAGCGTCCCGATGACGAGCGCGCTGCGGCTCGAGGTCATGTTGAGGCGGAAATTCGCCTCGAGACTGCGGGTGGCATGACGGACGAACTGCCTCACCTCGAAGGATTCCCTTCCGAAGGCCTGCACCATCCGGATGGAACCGAGTCCCTCCTGCACGCTGGCGAGAAGGTCGCTCTCGCGCTCCTGGATCGCGGTCGATTCCCGGCGGATGCGGTCGCCGTAGTAACGGATCGACCAGACCACCGGCGGCAGCACCAGCATCGAGACCACGGTCAACTGCCAGTTCATCCGGATCATGATGACGAGCGCGCTCACCAGAGTGACCACGGCCCCGAAGATCGTGGCGAAACCCTTGTTGTAAATCGTCTGGATCGACTGGGAATCGTAGGCCACGCGGAAGGAGGAATCGCTGCTGCGGCGCGCATCGTGGAAATGGAGCGGCAGAGCCTGCAGGCAGCTGTAGAGCTGGGTGCGCAGATGCAGGAGCGCCTTCAACCCGATCCGGATGAGGAGGGCGTTGGAAAAAAGGCCCACGAGTCCAGAAAGGAGGGCGATCACCGCCATGACGACGCAGAGCGAGACAACGGTCCCGGTCCCGTCGGTCCAACCGAACCACTGTTTCACGAATGCCTTGGCCTCGGCAGTGCCATGGGCGGTGTCGAGCACCCCGTCGACGATGTACTTGAAGGGCCACGGTTTCAGGAGGTTGAACCCGATTCCCACGCCCATCAGCGCGACCGCAAAAAGGGTCTGGCCGGCATAGGTCCGGAAGTAGCGGAGGGTCCTGAGATAGATCGACATGTCTACCCCCTTGGCTACGGCAAAACGGCTCCCGGGGAAAGCCTGCTCATCGACTCACATCCTTTCCAAACCGCTCTCCCCGAACCGGTGGACTACCGAATCGGCCGGCAGGACGATCGATCCGAGATCGGCCGTGGTCAGGAGGGCCTGGGAACCAAGGGGCATCCCCTCCAGAAGCGCATCCCGTCGCCGCGGATCAAGCTCCCCGAAGATGTCATCGAGCAACAGGATGGGGGAGCTGCCGTTGACCCGGGTGAGCAGCGCCGCCACGGCCAGTTTCAGTGAAAGTGATACCGTGCGCCGCTGCCCCTCCGAGGCGAAGGAACCGGCGGGGATGCCGTTGAGCAGAAGACCGATATCGTCACGCTGCGGGCCGATCCGGGTCTGACGGAGACGAATTTCCTCGGGGCGGCTTTTCTCAAGCGCCTCCTGCATCGACCCGGAGGCACCGGGTATGTAGGAAAGCCCCAGGGACTCCCCGGAAATCGCAGCACAGGCCTCCGCCGCCAACGGGGCAAGGGCGGCGACCAGCGTCTCACGGGCGACAAGCAAACGGTCCCCGGCACGGGAAAGAGGCCCGTCATAGGCCTCGATTTCGGATCGCGGCTTTCCTTCCCGAAGCAGGAGATTCCGGGAGCGGAGTGCCCGGTCGTAGTCCTTCAGGTCGCGGCCGTAACCCGAGATCTCCGGCATCCCGTCACCGCTGACCTGCAATCCCGCGGCGTCGATCAACTTGCGGCGCCGTTCGGCGGGCCCGTTCACCAACTGGAGATCCTCGCTGCCGAACCAAACGATCCTACCCTGGGAGAGGTAATCGGCGGTCCCCGACTGGACGACCCCGTCGAGTTTGAGAACACGCGACGGCGGGGTGGAGGCGAACCCCATCCTCACCCCTCCATGAATCCCCTCGAGGGAAAAAGCTCCGGAGCCGAAGCGCACCATCTCGCGCAGATCCGACGTGCGGGGGGAACGGAGCCGCAGGAGCGCGCAGGCGGCCTCAAGAAGCGTCGTCTTTCCCCGCGCGTTGGGACCGGTCAGGAAGCTGAGACGCGGTCCTGGTTCGTAGTCCAGCGAGCCGAAGCAGCGGAACTCCCTCAGCGAAAGGCGTGTGAGGCGCGGGTTCCGTTCCACGGGTCGAGTCCCACGGTTCCCGCGGGGTGCTCAGCGCAGCGCCGCGAGGATCGGGGTCGGGTAGACGCCGAAGGCGATGATCGCAGCGCCGAGCACGGCGATGAGGAACTTGAGCGCCGCGGGTGTCGCGATCGGGGTCTCCTCGGCGGGTTGCTGCCAGTACATGGCGCGGATGACCTTGAAGTAGTAATAGAAGCCTGCGGCGACCGTCACGCAGCCGAGCGCCACGAGTCCGTAGTGGCCCTGCTTGAGGGCGACCTCAAAGACGAGCAACTTGCCGATGAATCCGGCGGTGAAGGGAATACCGGCCAGAGAGGCGGCGGAGAGCAGCATTGCCCCGGCGAGGAGCGGGGAACGGCGACCGAGGCCGTTGAAGCGGGAAATATCATCGCCGCCCGTGGCCTCGGAAACAACCTGCAGCACCACGAAGGCGAGCATCGTCATGGCAAGGTAACCGGCGAAGTAAAAACCGATCGCGGGAACCGCCATCTTCGACCCGAGGCTGGCCACGGCCATGAGCAGGTAGCCGGCATGGGCGACGCTCGAGTATCCGAGGAGTCGCTTGAAGTTGGTCTGCGGAATCGCGGCGAAGTTTCCGAACACGAGGGTCAGCGCCGCAAGCAGGGTGATGACGGCATGCAGTTTGTGGGAGACGGCGGGGACGGCCCACAGGCCTGCCAGCAAACGGATCAGGACGACGAATCCCGCGGCCTTCGAGGCGACCGACAGGTAGGAGGTCACCGGGGTCGGGGCGCCCTGATAGACATCGGGAACCCAGAACTGGAATGGGAAGGCGGAGATCTTGAAGCTCAGTGCAACAAGGATCAGCCCGATGCCGAAAAGGAACGGGGTGAGCGCTTCCGGAGGAAGGGAGTTCACGGCGGCAGGGAAGGCGAGCAGGTTGGTGGTTCCGATGGAACCGAAGAGCCATGAGATGCCGTAGACGATGAACCCGGTGGAAAGGGCCCCCAGGATCAGGAACTTCGTTCCGGACTCCAGCGAGGCGCTGTTCTGGCGGAGGTAGGTGGCCAGGACATAGAGCGTGATCGTGGCAAGCTCCAGCGACACAAAGATCATGATGAAGTTCACCGCCGAGACCATCCACATGAGGCCGGCGCAGGCAAAGATCGGCAGGATGGCGAACTCACCCAGGCCACCACCCTCCCTCTCGGAGGGGATGTACCGGCGCAGAACCGGCGCGAACGAGGGAACCGAGATCAGGAAAACGATGGTCGCCACCAGGATGAGGCGGACGAAAAAGACCGAGATGATGTCCGTGGTGACGAACGCCGAGAGGGCGGAACCGGGGGTCGGAGCGTGCTGAGGAAGAAAACTCAGGACGAGCACGCCGAAAAGGCCGGCGGCACCGAGCCTGGCAAGACGGGCCTTGCCGGGCCCCGTTGACCAGGCCTCCACCAGCAGGAGGAGGATGCCGAGGGCGACGACTGCGATTTCCAGATAAAGCGAGTTCACGGGTATCGGTCTGTTAGTGAGGAAGGGCGGTGCCGACCATCTTGAGGATCAGCTGGGGGTAGAATCCGGCGATCATGAGGGGAAGCAGCAGCAGGATGACGCTCCACTTGGCGCCGGAGCCGATGTCGCTCACCCCCTCCCAGCGCTGGGAAATCGGTCCCCAGAAGGTCCAGCGGTAGGCGCGCAGCATGTAGATGGCGGAGATCACCACGCCCCAGACGGCCACGATGACCGGAAGGATCATGAGAGGGCCGGCCGCGACGGCGCCGAAGAACACTAGCACCTCGCCCGCGAAGTTCGCAAAGCCGGGCAACCCGACCGAAGCCATGGCGGCGAAGCCGAAGAGGAGAGCGAGGACGGGGGCGACCTTGGCAAGTCCGCCGAGTTCGGAGTACTCCAGCGTGCCGGTGCGGCGGCGGATCTCGCCGCAGAGGGCGAAGGCCGCAGCCACCGAGAGGCCGTGCGCGAACATCAGGAGGGAGGCGGCGCTCACGCCCAGCAGATTGAGCGAGGCAAGGCCGAGGAAGATGTAGCCCATGTGCATCACGCTCGAGTAGCCGATGGTCCAGTCGAGTCGCTTCTGGGAGACGGTGACGTAACCGATGTAGAGAAGGTTACCGATGATCAGCAGAAGGAGGAGACCGTTCAGGTCGTGCATGGCCTCGGGAAAGAGCGGCAGGGCGATGCGGATGAGCCCGTAGAGACCGAACTTCTTGAGCACGCCGGCGTGCAGCATCGCGGTGGGCGCGGGGGCGCAGGCATACGCGCCGGGAGCCCAGGAGTGGAAGGGGAAGAGGGAGACCAACGATCCGAAACCGACCAGGAGCAGGACGTAGATGAGGGCCGAGGGGTGGAAGACCCCCGCCTGATGGAGGCGGTCGAGTTCGCGCAGATCCAGCGTGCGGTTGGCCGAGGGGATGCTGATGTAGAGGGCGATCAGGCCGATGAGCAGGATGAAACTTCCGAGACCAAGGTAGATCGTCGCTTTCCAAGCGGCGGCCTGGCGGTCCCCCGTTCCCCAGATACCGATCATGAGGAAGGTCGGGATGAGGGCAAGTTCATGGAAGGAGTAGAGGAAGAGGACGTCGAGCGAGGCGAAGGCGCCGATCACTCCCGCGGAAATGAACAGGAGCGAGACATGGTAGAGCCCGTCGTACTTCTCGACCTTCGGGGCGACCCAGAGGGCGGAGACCGTGACGAGCGTCGCCAGCAGGATCATGACGAGCGTCAACCCGTCGGCACCGAGCGTCATGTTGATCCCGAGCTTGGGGAGAACCTTCCACTCCGAAAGGAACTGCCAACCCCCGGCGGCGCGGTCGTAGCGGCAGAAGAGAGTCAGCGCAAGACCAAGGTTGATCACCGCGGCACCGAGGGAGGTGCGTCGCGGATTCGCTCCCACCATGATCAGGAGGGAGGCGGCCAGCGGCAGGACGATCGTGAGGATCAGAAGGAGGCTCATGGCTTGGATAGGCGTCGTCTCGGGATTCTTAGCGAATGGTCAGGAGCAGGTAGAGCAGCCCCACCACGCCGGCGGCGAAGAAGAGGGCGTAGGCCTGGATGTTGCCCAACTGAAGGAAGCGGAGTGCGAACCCGATCGTCCAGACCACCGTCGCGCTGCCGCGGACGAGCAGGCCGTCGATGAACCAGCGGTCGACGAAGGAGCAGAGCTTGGCGAAGCCGCCCTGGATGACACGGACGATCCAGAAGTAGAAGTCGTCGATGTAGAAGCGGTTATGAAAAGCAGGGATGCGGACAGGATCCTTGGCCGGGGCGCCGCGATAGATGACGATAGCTCCCAGGATTCCGATGAAGAATGCGGCGCCAAAGACTAAATCGACGAAATGCGGGACTTCGGGCTCGGCGAGGCTGCCGACCGCATGGAAGAAATATTGCTCCACCGGGGCGTAGCCGGCGCAGACCGCGGGGATCGCCAGCAGGATGAGCGGCACGATCATGACAAGGGGCGACTCGTGGGCATGCTCGGCGTGCTCCGAACGGGGCTTGCCGAAGAAGACCACCAGCGCCTGGCGGGTCATGTAGAAGGGGGTGAGCGCGGCGGCGACCACGACGAACCAGAAGATGCCGCGGTGATGCTCCCACGCGCAGGCCATGATCAGGTCCTTGGAGTAGTGGCCGCTGAAGAAGTAACAACCGGAGAGAGCCAGCATGCCGCAGAGGTAGGTGACGAAGGTGACGGGCATCTTCTTACGGAGCCCTCCCATCTCCCAGATGTTCTGCTCGTGGTGCATGGCGACGATCACGGAGCCCGCCGTGAGGAAGAGGAGGCACTTGAAGAAGGCGTGGGTGAACAGATGGAACATGGGCAGGGCCGCCGAGATGGCGAGGCCCGCGCCGGTCACCATGTAGCCGAGCTGGGAAATCGTGGAATAGGCGAGGATCCCCTTGATGTCGTCCTGCTGGGTGGCAAGGATGCCGGCCCCGAGGGCGGTGATCGCGCCGGTCCAGGCCACGATCTCGGAGGCGTCGGGCGAGACCGAGAGGATGGGGAAGATGCGGGCGAGCAGGTAGACGCCGGCGGCCACCATGGTGGCGGCGTGCAGCAGCGAGGAGACCGGGGTCGGGCCCTCCATCGAGTTCGGAAGCCAGACATGCAGCGGGAACTGGGCCGACTTGCCGACCGTTCCGCAGAAAATCAGGACGCAGGCCACGGCGAGCATCGTCGGGTGGGCCTTGAAGAGTTCCGCGGAGCCGTTCACCCCGGTGAAATCAAAGGTGCCGGTCGCCACCCAGAACAGCAGGATGCCGAGCATGAAGCCGAAGTCGCCGATCCTGTTGACCAGAAAGGCCTGCTTGGCGGCGTCCGCGGCGGAGTCCTTCCCGTAATAATGGCCGATGAGGATGTAGGAGCTGACGCCCACAAGCTCCCAGAAGATGAACATCATCACGAGGTTAGCCGCCAGCACGATGCCGAGCATCGAGAAGAGGAAGAGCGCGAGGCCCGCGAAAAAGCGCCAGTACCCCTCCTCCTCCCTCATGTAGCCGATGGAGTAGATGAAGACGAGGGGGGAGATGGTCGTCACCACGACGAGCATCGTGCAGCTGAGAGGATCGAGCGCGACGGCGAAGGGGATCGAGAAATCCTTGCCGAAGTCGATCCAGTTGAAGCCGTGGAAGACGCCCTCGGCATGCTTGAGGAAAAGCGTCCACCCCCCGGCGAGCGCAACCAGCGCGGCCAGGATGGCAAGGCCGGACGCGGCAAGGCGGTTGGTTCGGGTGACCAGGAGGATCAGCGACGCGGCGACAAGCGGGGCGAGCAGCGTGATCCAGGCGACGGTGGAGAGGTGCATCGGCGGTGGCTTCTTAGAATTTCAGCGTGTCGAGATCCTCGACATGGGTGGTCTGGCGCGCCCGGAAGAGCGAGACGATGATCGCCAGACCCACGGCCACCTCGGCGGCCGCCACGGTGATGATGAAGAACACGAGGACCTGCGCGTCGAAGTTCTGGTGCCCGGAGACCAACCCGTAGCGGGAGAAGGCCACCAGCGAGAGATTCGCGGCGCTGAGCATGAGCTCCAGGCTCATGTAGATGATGATGATGCTGCGGCGCAGGAGGACGCCGGCGAGGCCGACGGAGAAAAGGAGACCGCTTGCGATCAGGTAGTTGGCGAGTGTCGGCGTCATGGAAGCGATCAGCGTAGGGACTTGCGGCTCAGGACCACAACACCGACCGTGGCGGAGAGCAGGAGGACACCGACCACCTCGAAGGGGAGGCCGTAGGAATGGAAAAGGGTGAACCCGATCATCTTCACGTCGGAGGCCCGGGAGGCGGGAAGCGCCGGCATCGGAGCGGAGAAGGCCGCGGAGGAGCGGATGACCTTCACGAGAATCGCAAGGAAGGCCGCGACCACCAGCGAACCGCCGAGGGTGGCGCCGAAGTTGAGCCTGCGGGATTTCTCCTCGCGGAGATCCAGCAGCATGATGATGAAGAGGAAGAGCACCATCACCGCGCCTGCGTAGACGAGCACCTGGATAATCGCGATGAAGGTGGCGTCCAGGGTCACGAAGAGCGCCGCGAGGCTGATGAAGCACATGACGAGCGACATCGCGCAGGAGACGGGATTACGGAGCAGGATCACGCTGAGACCGAAGAGGATCGTCAGGGTTGCGAAGAACCAAAAGGCGGCGAGGAGCATGGCGTTACTTCAGTTCGTTCCACTTGTTGACGAGTCCCGTGCGGACGCCGCCGAGTTTGTAGAGGGTCTCCTTGTTATGGATCATCTCGTCGCGGGTGAGTCCGGTGATGGAGTAGTCCTTGCGGAGGAAGATCGCCTGCTCGGGGCATACCTCCTCGCAGAGTCCGCAGTAGATGCAGCGGGTCATGTCGATGTCGAACTCCTCGGGGCGCTTCTCGACCTTGCGCCACTTGTCGCCGTCGGGGATCTCCGCGGGCTTGATGGTGATCGCGCGGGGCGGGCAGATGAACTCGCAGAGCTGGCAGGCCACGCAGCGGTCCTTGCCATGTTCATCCGTCACCAGCGTGGGGGCGCCGCGGTACCACTCGGGGAGGTTGGCGTCCCACTTCTCCTCGGGGTACTGCATCGTGACGATGCCGCGGTTGAAGATGGCGCGCTTGAGATGCTTCCAGGTGATGGCGAGCCCCGCCACGATGGAAGGCAGATAGAGCTTCTCCGCGAGCGTCAGCTTGGGGCGTTGGACGACGATGGCCATGGGATGATCTCGGTTAGCGCACGAAGGCGAGGATGAGGGCGGTGATGAAGATGTTGATCAGGGCGACGGGAAAGATGCCGATCCAGCCGAGCTTCATCAGCTGGTCATAGCGGAAGCGGGGCAGCGTCCAGCGGATCCAGATCATGAACAGCAGGCAGAGGGAGACCTTCACAAAGAAGGTCAGGATGTTGATCAGACCCCAGTACCAGCCGTGCGAGCCGTCCGGGATGCAGGGAAGGCTCCATCCCCCGAAGAAGATCGAGACGATCGCGCCGCTGCCGGCGAACATCGCGGCATACTCGCCGAGGAAGAAGAGCGCGAAGTTCATCGAGGCATACTCGGTGTGGTAGCCGCCGACGAGCTCCTGCTCGGCCTCGGGAAGGTCGAACGGGAGGCGGTTCGTCTCGGCAAAGATCGAGATCGTGAAGATCAGGCAGGAGATGAGCAGCGGGATCCAGAGCAGGAGGCGCTGGAGGCTCAGTCCCGCGGCGAAGCTGTGGAGCAGGGCGGCGGGGTGGACGAGATCATGGATGGAGAAGCCCTTCGGCCACCACGGGGCGACGAGCCACCCGTTCTTCACCTGCCAGTCGATGATGTCGTTGAGGTTGAGCGACCCGCAGATCATGAAGATCGGGATGATTGAAAGGCCGAGCGAAAGCTCGTAGGAGATCATCTGGGAGGAGGAGCGGATGCCGCCGAGGAAAGGAAACTTCGAGTTGGAGGCCCAGCCGGCGAGCGTGATGCCGTAGACGCTGAAGGAGGCCACCGCGAAGATGTAGAGAACGCCGATGCCGATGTTGGCGATGGTCATCTCCACGCCGAAGAGCGAACTGCCGTAGGGAAGGACCGCCAGCACGAGGACGGGCGGGATCATCACGAGCTTTGGCGCGAGCCAGAAGTAAAACTTGTTGACCCCGGCCGGGACGAAGTTTTCCTTGGTCAGGAGCTTGACCGGATCGGCGATCATCTGACCCAACCCCCAGAGGGTGGGATCCTTCTTGGCGCCGAGGATCGTGAGGGGGAGACCGACGCGGTTCGGACCGGTGCGGTCCTGAATGAAAGCGCTGACCTTTCGCTCGGCGAAGACCGTCACCGAGACCACCCCGAGCACCACATTGAGGAGGATGAAGGACTTCAGGAACGTCGTCCAGAAGAGGAACACCCAAGGGGTGCTGAGAAAGTGACAGATCAGAGAGGTGTCCATGCGATCGGTGAAAATCGGAAAGCCCATATGCTATCTCCCCCCACCTCTCTGTCGAGACGCAACAGAAAATTTTACGAGCCCGCCATCCCGACAGATGAAATCGAGCCGGCGACTAGGCTTCCGAAAGCCAGTCCAGAACGCTTCTTAGAACTTCACCCCTGCGGACCAGAAGATGTTCTGGCTGACCAGATCACTGTTTCCTGCGGCTGCATTGTAGAAGAAGGATGTATTCCACCTCTTGCCAAACTCCACCGTGAAGCCCACACCCGTGTAGAGGTAGTCGCGGATACCGGTCGCGCTCCAGTTGCTGAAGGTCGGACTGGTTCCCCCAAGGTTGCCGCTGATGGCGTAGGGGTTCTGCATGAACTCATGCTGCCAGTTGAGCGAGATTTGGGGCACCACGAGGACATTTTTGCCTGCCTGCCAGTTATAGGCTGCATGCGCACCCACGCTCGAGAGCATGCTGGAGCTGTTCCAGCCTCCCGAGTTGAAGTTCAGGCTCTGGGCTCCGGTTTCATTGACGGAGTTGACTCCCAGGTAGGTGTACTGGAGCGAGGCCGTGGGGCCGTAGGTGAAGTTCCCCTTCTGGAGGTCATATCCTGTCGCGAGCATCGTATCGAGTTCTCCGGCTCCCGGAGCGCTGTTGGCTGTCCTGTCGAGTCCCGTGAACTGAATGACGCGGGTAGCCTTGAGGTTGTGATAGGCCCCTCCGGCTAGGGCATTGGCGTAGAGCCCCTTGCCGTTCTCCTGTCCGCAGGTGCCAAAGACTCCGAAGCGCACAGCATTGTCGATCAGGCTGCTACCGGTTCCGAGCCCTGATCCGTTGGCTCCGCTCTTGGTGTAGGTCCCTTGGTAGCCTGCGTAGATGCCGCTCGCGACGTTCTTGTTCCACTTGTAGGTCAGTCCTGTGGTGACGCCTCCGCTCTCCGAGTTGTAGCCAGGGAGCATGTTGGCGCTATTGGCTTGGGCAAAGATGCCGTTGCCATCGACGAACATGCCCCAGCGGTTATCGAGTCCGGGGCGCAGGATGTCCTTCTTGGCATCGAGGACTCCCTTAACCGAGCCGTCTCCGATGCCTTCCTGGATCATGGCGTAGTTGTCAGCCAGACCGCTCATGCTGAATCCCCCACTCTCGGCGACACGAAGTCCCCAAAGGCGTTGGTTGAGCTCCATGTTCTGGGCATTGGCCTGATTGAAGGCGATCGTTGCAATCTGCTGGTAGAAGGTCGGCATGATCGCGTTGAAGGCCTGGTTGTATTGGCTGGCTGTCAGGCTGTCCAAGGTGGTGGAGACGGTAAGTTGGTCTCCACTCGTGTAGGGGATGAAGCTATTGAGCGCCGTGGCCACATGGAGCTGGTTCTGGTTCTGAGCCAGTTGGGTGTAGCTGGCGGGAGCAATAATCACCGAGGCCGTAGGATCTCCCTCGATCACGACACGACCGCGATAGCCATCGGGAGCCACGATAGAGCTAAAGGTACCGCTAATGCTATCAGCAGTGAGAAAGGTGATCTTCTCACCGAACTGCAGGGAAGCTCCTTGCGAAGGCGTAATATTGAGGGTGCCGTTCAGAACAACACTTCCCTGAACGTTAACCTGATCATGGACTGAGGCACTGGCAATTGAGAGGTCAAAAGCAGATCCCTTGCCGAGAACGAAGTCACCACGAATCGAAAGAGTTGATGGCGTCGATGATACGAGTAGTTGGCCGTTTTCCGTCAGATTCCCTTGGAAAATTCCCGACCCATCATAGAAACCATTGCTTCCGATAGTCAGGTTTTTCACCACAAGAAGACCATTGTTCACAATCACACCTTCTGCTGTGGAGATATCGGATGAGAAAGGAGAAACCTGCACGACCCCTGTCGATGCAATCATGAGCATCGTTCCGGGATCGAGATTGAGACTTTTCTCAACGTTCATGGTATTGGCCACGGTGAGAGCACTCCAATATCCCGTGATCTGAAGCTTGCCGGGAATGGTGACCGGCTTGACCGAGGCATCCACCACCAGCGTTCCACCACCCATGACGGTAAAGTTATTTGGAACGATCAGGCTATTACCTCCCTGAATGATTCCTGTTGCAGGGATGGCCCCGGAGAAATTGGTTCCGATAACATTAAAGGCCCCATTGGAAACAGTCAGATTCCCATTCAGATTCAGAATTCCGCCATCATTGAAATTCAAGCCGTTGATGGTGTTGGAGACAAAGGACGTCTGATTGAGTCCATCGACCGTGAACGAGTAGTTCGGATCAATTGGTGTATCGGAGTTGGCGTTATCGAGTGGGACAATAAGGCGATTAGCCTTGAGGAAGAAAATGCCTCCTCCTGAAACCCTAGAAATATCGTCCCAGTTTGTCCCGTTATCTGAATAAATGGATATTCCGCCCGTATTGGTTAGCCCTTGAACAACTTGGGCTGATTCTATGTCCACGGGGATTGCCCCCCCATTGTTTGAGCCATAGTTGACCTCGACATAGATATCCCCTCCGGCAGTTACCCTCAGCGGAGTAGTTAACTTCACAAGATTGTAACCGGGACCATCGGGATTGAGGGTATTCGTCTGCGAGGCGATCGTATTACCAACAAATCCGCCTCTACCTGTGCTGGGATCAGTAATACTAAAATTTGTATAAACATTTAGGATCACCGTCGTATTGGAATAAAGTTGCCATAGCCCAAAGGCTCCAATGTAAGAATTAGCTGGGGTTGCTAATTTCTCGGCTGCAATATTTTCAACCCCTACATTAAATCCTATACCGTAGGATTTTGGAGCAAAGATCTGATTTTGAATTAACGAGGGTGCATAGGTGTATTGAGCACCATTATTAGCATTCGAATAGACATTACTTGAAACCACATAAGCTGTTGCGTTTTTGAAATTAGCTGCAGAAGCATCGGCATAAAGACCATAAGTATAACCATTCTCTTTAGTTATAGGATCAGGGGCAACACCCCCAGCATTCGTGCCCCAGGAGTTTTGCAAAATCCATGAGCCTGTAAAATTTGTAAAAGAGTTAGATACTGATATTGCGTCATTCCATCCAATCAATGAAATCGAATGATTAATTACGTTAGTGGCATCAGCAGATAAATACTCGACAGGGGCGAATTGCGCACAATAAGTGATGGCTAGCGCTCCATACTTTAGAATAGCTTGCTTAAGACTCTGCTGGTAATTGCCAAGTGTGTTTGTATCACCATTCCATAAAAAAGTTACTGACTGATTCAGCATGAAGGGAGCTAAATTCTGAGAGGCTGGAGGCACATACGCGTTAAGAATTTCACCATTACCGATAGCCGTATTCGCATAACGATAGTAATTGAGAATGTTGTTTGTTTTATAAACAGGACCGCCACCCGCCACGGTAATCCCGTTATCAAATTTGCTGGTGATATTCCATGCACCTCGACCTCTCGTCCAATAAGCGACTGCCATACCGCTATAACCTCCCCAACCTTCATTGGTATTTAAATTAGCTCCATTTCCATTCATGGTTGCCAAATGCCAGGTGGAGATATCCAGGGCAGGATCCGAAGGGTTAGAGGCAAACCCAGCCTTGAGAATAGCGCTCTGAAAAGCAGTTGTATTCCCGAAAGCCCAGCAAGTCCCCAGATTCCCTTGATCCTTAACCGGAGTGAGAAGCCCATAGGAGTTGAGATCGTAGAATGAGGGGAGACCTTGCGCCTTAAGGCTGAACGGAAAAATCAAAACTCCAAACAGGATAAGAGTTGCGAAGAGAACCTCCTGTCCGAAAAGAAAACCAGAACGTAAGTTTCTCATGAAGAGTCTATTGCAATTCATAGGATAGTTTTTTGAAATGTGATGGTCAGGCAAGCACCCCGTAAATTGAGAACTGATTTCTAAACCAATACGAGGAATTTCCGACTTCTTAAGTGACTATTGCAAAAATGTCACCAAATCACCTGCCTCAGCAAAGACGCAATGGGGAAAATTTGGCGGAAACGGTCCCGAAAAGAATCCCGCGGAGGCGCTGAGATGCGGAGATTTTTGAATCAGGAACTCAAGAGCTCAGGAAAAGACCCTACGGTGAGACGCTAGGTTTGGAAGTCGGGATGCCGCGATAGGCGTGTGAGCGAAGCTATAGTTTTCCTACAGCGAGCGAGCAACAACAACGCGCGGCGCCCGAATCCCGAACCTCAGCGGTTGTTGCCGCCGCCGTTGAGAATCGCGAGAAGTCTCAGGATCGAAACGTAGAGCCAGACAACAGTCACGAGCAGTCCGAAGGCACCGTACCACTCCATGTACTTGGGGGCGGAAGCGGAATCAGAGGCCTGCTTGATGAACTCGAAATCGATGATCAGGTTCAGGGCGGCGATGATGACGACCGCGACGCTGAAGATGAGTCCGAACTGGCCTGCGCCGAAGATGGCATTGTTGAGGCCGTTGATGTGGAAGAGGGAGAGGACCATCCCGAGCAGGTAGGTCACGAAGATCCCGAGGGTGGCACCGACGACGACTTTGATGAACATCGGGGTGGCGCGGAGGATGTTCCCCTGGAAGAGGAAAAGCATCCCGGCAAAGGTGCCGAAGGTGAGCATCACGGCTTGGGTGGTGATGCCGCCGGTCTTGGCCTCATACATGGCGGAGATACCGCCGACGAAGAGCCCTTCGCAGAGGGCGTAGGCAGGGGCGGTGACGGGAGCCCACGACTGCTTGAAGGTGGTGACGAGCGCCAGAATGAAACCGAGGATAGCCCCGACGGCCGTGTAGCCCATGCCGGCGGTGGCGTAGCCGCCGCGGGTGGCCGTCCAAGTGTAGGCGGCGGCGACGATCGTGAGGATGAGGAGAATCGCGGATTTGTTGACGGTACCGCGGAGGGTCATGATCCCGGAGGCTCCGGGGACGACTTCAAAGTCTGCACGCTCAAGGACTGGATTGGATGCCATAATCCTTTCAATCTAGCCGACAGGCGTACTTTGTCATCCGGAATCCGCCTTCCCTTCTCTTTTTTCCTTCTCGCGGAAAGGACCCGGATACCGGGCGCGGGTTCAATCGCGGTCGGGATAGACCAGCGTGGGGATGATCAATCCGATGCCGATGGCGATCAGCGTGAAAGTCACGATCACGAGCCCTTCCAGGGTGGCCACGAGCGGCAGGACGGAGGTCTCCGGGTTGGCATGGACCAATGAAAACAGGCCGATGAGTGTCTTGGCCGCCAGACTTCCCGGCACCATGGCGATGCACCCCACCACGGCGATCACCGAACCCTGAAGCGACTGGGCCTTTTGCCATGTCCGGTCGAGCGTCGCCAGTAGCAGCGCCGCAAGAAACGACGAGAGAGGGAGTCCCAGATCATGCGATTGGAACAAGGTTCGCGCCGCAAGCGCAAGGGCACCCGAGGCGAAGCAGAGCCCGAGCAGCCTAGGCGGTGTATTGAAAAGGATCCCGAACCCGGCCGCCGCAATCCCGCCAAAGAAGGCCTGGTGCAGGATCAGCGTCGGCTGCGCGGCGTTGGGGGCCGGGGACATTTTCCAATCCGGCGCCCCCGGAATCACGAATACCTGCGCGAGCGCCAGACCCAATGCCATGAAGAGGAGCAGGAAGGTGATGCGCAGCCCGCGTGCCGCGGCAAGGTTAGGCTTTCCCTCGATGATGTCGATCTGGGCATTGAGCACAGGAATCCCGGGAATGAGCAGAAGCACCGAGGCCACCATGGCGAGAGGGAGATCATTGCATCCCAGCGCCCGGGCGCCGAATCCGGCGATCATCGCCGAGAGGAAACTGACCACCCCGGCGGTCAGGAAGATATTCCTGCGATGATGAAAAAGCGCGTGTCTGAGATACTGTCCCAGCGAGGCGCCGACGAGTGTCGGAAGGAAAGCCACCCAGTCGGACTTGAAGAGACGACCAAAGGCACTGCAGGCAACACCCGTGGCCAGACAGACAAACCAAACGGGATAGCGGGCCGTGGTCGAGGGGACCCTCTCCACCTGGGCGCGCGCCTCGTCGTAGGAAAGTTCGCCGCGGCCGATCCGGTGGATGATTTCCTGAAGCCTCTGGGTTCCGCGAAGATTGACCCCATGCTCACCAACCTTGCCCATCCTAGTGAGAGACTCCCCTCCCCTGGTGAGGACCACGATGATCGCCGCATGCTGGCAGAAGGCCTGGGCCGAGTCGCAACCGAGCCCCGTGGCGACGTGCGAGATGGCCTCGTGGACAACCCGTGCATTCCCGCCCCACTCCAGAAGCATGCGACCCGCCGTAAGGGCCAACCCCGCGATTTCATCGAGGGAAGCGCGGTTCATCTCACCGGCTTGTGTGCTCATCCTTTGGATTCTGATCCCGAAAAAAGACTGTGGAAAGATTCAATAGTCAAAGTGCCTCCAAAGTCCCACGCAGCACAGAAGCCGCCGCGCAGAGCCAAAAAATTTTTATCCCCGGACCGATGCTCATCTCCTCGCGCAGGGCCACGGGCATCAGAGAGAAATTCGATAATCCCGCCTTGATGCAAACGCTCATTGAAACAGAAAGAAACTTACTCCGAAAGCTTGGAATCCCGTTATCGGAACGCCCGCGCGATGCCGCTTGAAGGGATGTAGAAAAAGGATCAGAAAGGATCCATGAGCACGACAAACAACTCCCAAAGCGCCGATCTCGGAAACCGGGCACCGGCCATTCCCCAAGTCACCGAATGGGTCCAATCCATCGCCGACCTCACCCAACCCGCACGGATCTTCTGGTGCGACGGTTCCGAGGCCGAGGATCAACTGATGCGCGAGCTTCTGGTCCAGTCGGGGGCGGCCATCCGCCTCAATCCTGAAAAGCGCCCGAACTCGATCCTGGTCCGCAGCAACCCAAAGGACGTCGCCCGCGTGGAGGAACGCACCTTTATCTGTTCCAAGGCGAAGAAGGATGCCGGCCCGACCAACAACTGGCGCGAACCTTCCGTCATGAAGGCCAAACTGAACGGCCTCTTCCAAGGCTGCATGAAGGGACGCACGCTGTATGTGGTTCCCTTCAGCATGGGACCGGTCGGCTCCCCGATCGCCCAATACGGCATCGAGATCTCCGACAGCCCCTACGTCGTCGCCAACATGCGGATCATGACCCGCATGGGCTCCGCCATCTACGACCAGATCGCCAGGACCGGCGAGTTCGTGAAGTGCATCCACTCCGTCGGGGCCCCCCTCGGGGAGGGGGCCAAGGATGTCCCCTGGCCCTGCGACCCGGAGAACACCTACATCACCCACTTCCCCGAGGAGCGTCTCATCATGAGCTTCGGATCGGGTTACGGCGGCAACGCCCTGCTGGGCAAGAAGTGCTTCGCCCTGCGCATCGCCTCGGTGATGGGCCGCGACGAGGGATGGATGGCGGAGCACATGCTCATCCTCGGCGTGAAGGATCCCAAAGGGGAGAAGACCTACGTTTCGGCGGCCTTCCCGAGCGCCTGCGGCAAGACCAACTTCGCCATGATCATCCCGCCCAAACACCTCAAGGACGAGGGCTGGGAGGTCTCCTGCGTCGGCGACGACATCGCCTGGATCAAGCCGGGACCCGACGGCCACCTGCGCGCGATCAACCCCGAGGCGGGATTCTTCGGCGTGGCGCCCGGCACTTCCTACGACAGTAATCCGATGGCGATGGATTCCATCAAGAAGGACACCATCTTCACGAACGTCGGACTGACAGACGACGGCGACGTCTGGTGGGAGGGTATGACCAAGGAAGCCCCGGCCCATCTCATCGACTGGAAGGGTCACGACTGGAAGCCCGGCCAGACCGATGCCGAGGGCAAGCCGGTCCTCTCGAGCCATCCGAACAGCCGATTCACCGCCCCGGCCAGGAACTGCCCCATTATTGATCCCGACTGGGAGAACCCCGCCGGAGTCCCCATCAGCGCAATGGTCTTCGGAGGCCGCCGCGCCACGACGATGCCGCTCATCTTCCAGGCCTTCAACTGGGTCCACGGCGTCTACCTCGGCGCCACGGTCGGCTCCGAGATGACGGCCGCGGCGGCCGGCACGATCGGACAAGTCCGCCGCGACCCCATGGCGATGCTTCCGTTCTGCGGCTACGACATGGGCGACTACTTCGCCCACTGGCTCGAGATGAAGAAACTCGTGAAGTACGTACCGCGGATCTTCCACGTGAACTGGTTCCGCAAGAGCGCCGAGGGCAAGTTCCTCTGGCCCGGATTCGGCGACAACATGCGCGTCCTCAAGTGGATCGTTCAGCGCTGCCAAAGCGGTGCCCATGCGCTGGAGACCTCGATCGGATGGGTTCCCGAATACAAGGACCTGGATATGGCCGGTCTCGAGTCGAAGATCACCCCCGAGGCCTTCGAGGAACTCCAGAAGATTGATCCGACCGAGTGGCACCGCGAACTGGTGCTCCAGGACGAGCTCTTCATGAAGCTCTACAGCCACCTGCCGAAGGAACTCGTCTTCCAGCGCGAGCTCCTCATCTCGAGGCTGTAACACTTCCCCTCACCAAGGCGCCGGATCCCGCAAGGAGTCCGGCGCTTTTTTGTGGGGATCACGGATGCACGAAGCCGCCAGGAAAAACCCACGTGACGGCGCGGGGATTTTTGATGCGGGAGCAGGCGCTATTCCGCAAGACCCGATGAGGGGGTTTCGGTTTCTGATCAGGCGGACAAGGGAAGGCGTGGAAAGCCCTACGCCGACCGATGGCCAACACCGTCAGGGGCCGAAAGCCCCCATCGCTCAGACCTTGAGTTCTTCGTTGGTCAGCGCATTCGCCACGATGAATTTTTCCACATGGAGATTCGGGTCCGACTTGAACGTGAGTCGGCCGGCATATTTGCGCTCGATGTCGATGAGGAGTTCCTCATCCTCGGTGCGGAGGCGGTTGAGCAGCTCGGGGTGGACGGTGATCTTGAACTCGTGGATCTCCTCCTGGTGGCGCTTCATGAGAGTGTGGAGCGCACGCTGGAGCTCGACGCTCATGGTCATGGGGCTCTTGACCACCCCCTTGCCGCTGCAGTTGGGGCAGTTCACATAGAGGGAGCTGGCGAGGCTCTCCTGGGCGCGCTGTCGGGTCATCTCCATGAGACCGAGGGCAGAGATGGGCAGGACGTGGGTGCGGGCCTTGTCGCGGCGCAGTCGTTCGCGCATGCGCTGGTAGACGGCCTGCTGGTCCTTGCGGTTCTTCATGTCGATGAAGTCGACGACGATGAGTCCGCCGATATTGCGCAGCCGGAGTTGCCGGGCGACCTCGTCGGCGGCCTCCATGTTGGTCTGAAAGATGGTCTTGTCCATGTCCTTGCTGCCTTTGTTGCGGCCGGTGTTCACGTCGACGGCGATCATCGCCTCGGTCTCATCGATGACGAGGTAGCCGCCGCACGGGAGCCAGACCTGGCGGAGGAAGGCGCTGTCGATCTGCGACTGGACGGCGAAGTTGTCGAAGATCGGCTTCTGGCCGCTGTAGAAGTGGATCGACTTCTTTGCGCGCTTGGAGATCGGGGCGACGAGCTCCTGCATCCGCTCGGCGGCCTTGATGTCATCGACATGGACGGCGTCGACGCTCTCGGTGAGAAGGTCGCGCACGGTGCGCTCGACGAGGTCGGGCTCGAGCATGAGGGTCGAGGCTGTCTTGTTCTCAGCCATACCCTTCTCCACCTGACGCCACTGGTCGAGCAGGAGTCCGAGGTCACGGACGAAGAATCGGGCCTTCTGACCCTCTCCGGCCGTGCGGATGATGATGCCCATGCCCTCGGGGAGGGTGAGCTCGGTGAGGATCTTGCGCAGGCGCTGGCGCTCCTTGGGATCCTCGATCTTGCGCGAGATACCGCACTGGTCATTGAAAGGCATGAGCACCATGTAGCGCCCGGCCAGCGAGATATTGGTGGTGATGCGGGGGCCCTTGGTGCCGATCGGCCCCTTGGTCACCTGGACCATGATTTCGCTGCCGACGGGGTAGACGTTGGGAATGTCCTTGGCAGTGAGCTTCTTCTTGGAAGGGGCGGTCTTACCGGAGCGCTGGACCGCCTCGATACCGCTGTCGAGCGCCGCAGGGATGGCGTCCCAGAAGTGGAGGAAGGCGTTTTTCTCGAAGCCGATGTCGATGAACATGGCCTTGAGCCCGTGCTCGATGTTGCGGACCTTGCCCTTGAAGATGCCGCCGACGATGTTGCGCTCACTGTCGCGCTCGACGGAATACTCCTCCAGCTTGCCGTCCTCGAGGAGGGCGACTCTCTTTTCAAGCTTCTCGCAGCTGACGACGAGTTCGATGCGGGGGCCTTTTTTCTTCATGCCGAGGAATTTTTTGACGGTGTCGATGATGCTCATGATGGATAGGTGTTTGGGAGTTTAGACTGAAGGCTTCTAGGTCTGAGGGTTTGCGTGAGTTCGGTTGGTGAATGTTGACGGGAAGTGTGGTTTTGGTGGATTTCGGAAATTGTTCGGTTCGGGTTCTAACAGTCTAATTGGATTGTTTGGGCACGGCGGAACGGCCGCCGCCGAGGAAGTTGAAGAGTTTCTGCAGGCCGCCCGGCTGCTGTTTCTGGCGATTGTTGGCGCGGCTGTCGGCATCATCGCGGATATCGGGTTTGGCGGAGGAGCTTCCCTCGTGGGACTCACCCTCGGGAACCGAGCTGTCGGACGGGAGCTCGGCCTGCGGTCCGGCATCGGCACCGAACTGGGTGGGGAATGACTGCGAGAAGTCCACGCCCGCAATGGGCTGGAAGTTGCCCTTGGCGGGCTCCAGGAAATCAAGCTTCACCTCCTGGCCGTTCTCCATGGCAAAGATCTGCTCAAGGATCTTTGCGGAAATGGGAGCAGGCACGGATCCGCCCGATTTTCCTCCCTGAACGAGGACGCAGACGACGTAGCGCGGTTTGTCGTAGGGGGCGAAGCAGACGAACCATGTGTGGTAATCCTTGATCCCGTTGCGCCAGAACTGCGCCGTGCCGGTCTTGCCGGCAACCTCGATGCCCTTGACCCGGGCCTTGCGGGCGGTGCCGTCCGGATCATTGACGACACGCCACATCCCCTTGCGGACCTTCTCGAACTGCTCCGCGGTGATGCCGTTTTTGAGGATCTCGCCGTGAACCGCGGGATGATCCTCCCGCAGGACCTTGCCATCGGCATCCACCACCTGCTTCACGAGACGCGGGCTGTACACGGTGCCCCAGTTCGCCACGGCCGAGGCCATGACCGCGACCTGGAGCGGGGTGGCCAGCACGTAACCCTGACCGATGGCGGTGTTGGCCGTGTAGCCCGGGGTCCAGCGCTCACGCGGATAGTTCTGCGCCAACCAAGATATTCCCGGTATGACACCCGAGGCGACACCGTTGAGGGGCAGGTCGATTTTCTGACCGAGCCCGAGCATCGCGCCGAGTGCGTCGATCTGGTCGATGCCGGCCGCGTTGCCGTACTGGTAGAAAAACGGATCGCAGGAGTTCTTGATCGCCGTCGAAAGGTCCTGATGGCCGTGGGGTGGAAGCGGCGGCTTGGCGGTCAGCACCCAGCACTTCATGTATTTGTCGCCGTACTGGACGCCCCCCGTGCAGTCGAACTGCTTCTCTCCGACACCGGCCCGGAGTCCCGCAAGCGACGTGCAGATCTTGAAGGTGGAACCGGGCGCGTAGGCGTTGATCGCACGGTTCATGAGCGGTGTGGTCTCGTCCTTGGAGAGCTTTTCCCAATCCTGGCGCGAGATGTTGGGGACGAAGGCGTTGGGATCGAACGAGGGAACCGATGCCATGGCGAGGATGTCGCCGTTGTTGGGATCGAGCACCACCGCGGCGCCGCGCCCCACGACACGGAGCGCTTTCTCGACGATCTCCTGGATACGCGCGTCGATGGTCAGCTTCACGGTCGCCCCCTGCTTCGGCTCGATGCGCGAGGCCTCGCCGTCGATCACGCCGCGGGCGTTGCGCTGCAGGAAGCGTGTTCCGGCCGTGCCCTTGAGTTCCTTGTCGAAGAACTGCTCGATCTGCGCCTTACCCTCCATGTCCGGCTGGTAGAAGCTGAACTGCGACGCCTCCTCGTCGTCGATGTCCTTGGGCATCCCGACATAACCGAAGATATGCGGTGCCAGCGCCCCGTAGATGTAGTGCCGCACGGGGCGCAAAGCCACGGTGACGCCGGGCAGGTTGAGGTTGTTCTCGCTGAATCGGGCCATCGTCTCGAAGTCGAGATCCTGCCGGTAGACGAAGGGAACCTCGCGGTTGTCCCGGAAATGAAGCTGCAGTTTCTTGGAGTTGTAATCGCCTGCAAGGCCGAGTTTCTCGAGATTGGGGACGATCGACTCCCCCACGATCTTGACGATGTCGGGTTCCTCCTTGAGCGCCCTCATCCCGTGGTCGAGCCCCCAGTAACGGCGCTTGGGGACCGTGCCGTGCTCGTCTTTCCACGCGCGGACGATGTCGGGCAGGTAAAACTCCACCTCCATGCTGGCCCGGTTCTCGACGAGCGGCACGCCGTTGCGGTCGCAAATCTCGCCACGGACGGCGGGAAGGCGGACGGTGAGCTGGGAGTGCCCCTTGACGCGGGTCCGGTACGCGTCGCACTTCACGATCTGGACGTACCACATCCTGACGAGCAGCAGCAGCATCGCCGCGGCGACGATCACGGCCAGCGCGGCGATCTTGGGGCGGGTTTCGTCGGGGCGCTCCATGGTTTCAGACGCCGAATCCGGCGGGCTTGCGATCACCGGAGTCATCCGGGGCGATCGGGACGAGGAAGCGAAGGGCGAAGTAGAGCAGCGGGGCGATCAGGAGCGCCGCCGCCGAGGGAACGATGATCCGCATCAGGACGCTCCAGTCCACGGGGAATCCCCCGCGCTTGATGCAGAGGGTCAGGAATTGCCCGGCGATCATGCTGACGGTGACCAACGCGCTGCCGAAGGCGTGAAGTTCCCAACGCATCCCCTGGGTCGACTCGCTGACCATCTGGAGCAGGAACGCCCAGCAGAGGAAAAAGACAACGGGCAGCGTGAGCCCGATCTCGACCTGGCCATCCTGCACCTGCAGCAGGACGAGTCCCTGCACGAGCGCGGCCAGCAGGGCGAACCAGAGCGCGGGAAGAAGCGGGAGGGCGAGGACGCCGAACGCAAAGACGACGGGCAGGAGCTGCAGCCGCTCTTGGAAGGGAGGGATGGGCGGCAGGAGATCCTGCAATGCCTGGGAGACGGGCAGCAGGACGCTCAGGATGACGAAGAGGAGGATCCTGTTCATTTCGCGCCCGTGATGACGAAGACCTCCTCGTTCCCCCCGGAATCGGCGGAGGGTTCGAGGACGGCCATGCCGTCGAGTTCGCGGGCGCGGAAGCTTTTCACCGTTCCGAGCGCGATTCCCGAGGGAAAGATCCCTCCGCTCACGCCCGCCGTGTAAACCTTCTGCCCGGGCTGAAGATCAGCCAGTTTGCTCAAAAACGTCAGCTGCAACTCACCTCCGGGGCTCCGCGTCCCGGTACAGATCCCCTGTTCCTTGGTTCCCTCCACTTTCGCGGCCACCTTGCAGTTCTCGTCGGTGACAAGCAACACCTCGGAGAGATTGTCGGAAACGGCCGCCGTCTTGCCAATGAGACCCTTGTCCGTGATGACCGGCATGTCGGGAGCGATCCCGTCGCGCGTGCCCCTGTTGATACGGAGCGTGCTCCACCATGCGCCCGAGTCATGGCCCACCACCGCCGCGGGAACGAGACGGAAGGAAGAGCGCTCGCGGTAACCGAGCACCTCGCGCAGATGGGCGTTCTCCTGCTGCAGATCCCGCAGGCCGCCGTTCTCGGCACGTAGGCGGCGGTTCTCGGCAAGGACACGGTCATACTCGGCCTGGAGTTGGTCGAGCGTCATGAGGTCCTTGCCCAGGCTCCCGAGCGAGTCCTTGACCGCGCTGCCCGAACGACTGAGCGGCGAGAGGATTCCCAGCAAACCCGTCTGCAGATGGCGCAACGGCCCCGCCTCCATCGAGCAGAACACGATGGCAAGGACTGCCAGCAGAACCAGTGCCGCGATCTGGAGTTTCCTCATGGGTGATGTCCGGATACCCGGTCTTCCCGATCCCCCCGGAAGGGGTCAGGAATCAACCGGAAGCCTTAGCCCCTGGGACGGTCCGCGGACGCGATCGCACGCAGGAACTCGATCTCCTGAAGGGATTTTCCGGTCCCCTCGGCGACGGCGCTCAGCGGATCCTCGGCGATGTGGACCGGGAGGCCTGTCTCCTCGTTGATGAGTTTGTCCAGGCCGCGGAGCAGGGCTCCGCCGCCGGCGAGCACGATGCCACGGTCCACGAGGTCGGCCGAAAGCTCGGGAGGGCAGCGCTCGAGGGTGATGCGGACCGCCTCGACGATGCGGGCAACCGGCTCGGCAAGGGCCTCGCGGATTTCCTGCGAGGTGATGGTGACGGTCTTCGGGAGTCCGGCCACCAAATCGCGGCCCTTCACATCCATGGTGAGCTCCTTCTCAAGTTGGAAAGCGCTGCCGAGGCGCATCTTGATGTCCTCGGCCGTGCGTTCGCCGATGAAGAGGTTGTAGACGCGCTTGAGGTAGTTGACGATGGCCTCGTCGAGTTCGTCGCCCGCCACGCGGACACTGCGGCTGAAGACGATGCCGGCCAGCGAGATGATCGCCACCTCGGTCGTGCCGCCGCCGATGTCGACGATCATGTTGGCGGCGGGATCGGTCACCGGAAGTCCCACACCGATCGCGGCGGCCATCGGCTCCTCGATCAGATAGACCTCGCGTGCGCCGGCGTGCACGGCGGAGTCCTTCACCGCGCGCTTCTCCACCTCGGTGATGCCGCTGGGAACGGCGATCACCACGCGGGGACGGACAAACCGGCGATGACCGTGCGCCTTCTGGATGAAGTGACGGAGCATCGCCTCGGTCACCTCGAAATCGGCAATGACGCCGTCCTTGAGGGGACGGATGGCGGTGATGTTGCCCGGAGTGCGGCCGAGCATCCGCTTGGCCTCGTCGCCGACAGCGAGCACCTGGGTGGTGCCGGCTTTCACGGCCACAATGGAAGGCTCGCGCAACACGATTCCCTTGTCCTTCACGAAGACAAGGGTGTTGGCGGTGCCGAGATCAATGCCGATGTCGCTGGAAAGAAAACCTAAAAGTCCTTTGAGCATGAGTCTGTAAAGAGTTGGAAGTGAATGATTCGGGTGAAAACAGGCGGAGGGCTTCCGGCTTTTCTTTGGCGGGAAACCGTTCGGATGCAATCTATGGAGGATCCTATGGAATAAAAGCTGGCCGCCACGGCGTCAAGGCATCCCTCCCCCTCTGTTTAGGGATCCGCGGCGCCCCGGGGAGATTTTGCGTGAACGAAGGGTTCCGAAGGCCTACCTTCACAACCCATGTCCAGTATCTTCGGCACCCTGTTCCGAGTCTCCACCTGGGGTGAGTCCCATGGCGGAGGGGTCGGTTGCGTCATTGACGGCTGCCCCGCCCGGCTCCCCATCACCCCTGAGGAGATCCAGATCGAACTGGACCGCCGGCGCCCCGGCCAGAGCGACATCGTCACCCCCCGTCAGGAAGAGGACACATGCCGCATCCTGAGCGGCGTCTTCCACGGGAAGACTCTCGGCACCCCGATTCTCGTCGCCGTCGACAACAAGGACGCCCGTCCCTCGGCCTACACCGAGATGGAAACGATGTTCCGCCCCTCCCACGCCGACTACACCTATCAGGCCAAATACGGCATCCGGAACTGGGAAGGCGGAGGCCGCTCCTCCGCCCGCGAGACCATCGGCCGCGTCGCCGCCGGGGTGGTGGCCGCCAAGGTCGTCCGCACCCTCCACCCCTCCTACGAAGTCGTCGCCTGGGTGAAATCCGTCCATGACATCGGCTCCGAGGTGGATCCCGCGACCGTCACCAGCTCCCAGGTCGATGCCACCCCCGTCCGCTGCCCCGATCCGAAGGCCGCCTCGGCCATGATCGACCGCATCAAGGAAGTCCGCTCCCAGGGTAACAGCGTCGGCGGCGTGATCGAGTGCGTCATCCGGGGACTTCCGACGGGGCTTGGCGAACCTGTCTTTGACCGGCTCGAGGCCGACCTCGCCAAGGCGATGATGAGCCTCCCCGCCACCAAAGGCTTTGAGATCGGCAGCGGCTTCTCCGGAACCACCCTCACCGGCAGCCAGCACAACGACGCCTTTGTCATCGAAGGCGGCAAGGTTCACACGGCGACCAACCGCTCCGGCGGCGTGCAGGGCGGCATAAGCAATGGCGAACCGGTCCTTTTTCGTATCGCCTTCAAGCCGACCGCCACGATCGCAAAGGTCCAGCAAACGGTCACCGTCGGGGGAGAGGCCGCCGAACTCGCCGCCCGCGGCCGTCACGACGCCTGCGTCCTGCCGCGGGCCGTTCCCATGGTCGAGGCCATGGCGCATCTCGTCGTCTGCGACCACCTGCTCCGCCAGACCGGCCAGAATGTCCTCCCCTGACCTGATTCCCCTCGCCGCGGCTCTCCGGGAACGCCTCGCCGTCATTGCCGACCACACCCATCGCGACAGCGACCGGGCAGGCCACCTTCAGCGCCTCATCGACATCTCGGAAAGAATTGATTCCCTGATCGCCTCCCTTCCCCGGCAGGACCTCGATCCCCAATTCCGCCACTACCTGGAGAAGAGGAGCTACGACAAAGCACTGGCATGGATCGAAGGCGCCGGAGGCGCAGGGCACTAGACTGAAGGCTGAAGACTATTAGGGCAGAAATCCCAGCCCTCTCCCAACAGTCTCAATGCCTACAGCCCGCCCCCCGACCCAGGCTCTGCTGATTTTTACCTTCAGCCTTCAGCCTTCAGCCTTTAGCCTTTTTTCATGGACTCCCTGATCCGACTCCTGCGCCAGAACTCCGCGACCCCCCGCGCCGAACTCGCCCGCCAACTCGGCGTGAGCGAGGCGGATCTTGCCGCCAAGATCGAGAAGTTGGAAAAGGACGGGGTGATCCTCGGCTATCAGGCCGTCATCAACCGCGAGAAATGGAATCCGGACGCCGTGACCGCCGTCATCGAGGTCCGCGTGACTCCCGAGCGTGAGGGGGGCTTCGACCGCATCGCCAACCGGATTGCCCGCTTCGAGGAAGTCGAGGGGGTCTACCTCATGAGCGGCGGACATGACCTGCTCGTCGTGGTGGAGGGACGCAACCTCCGCGAGGTGGCCTCCTTCGTCGCCGACAAACTCTCGACGATCGACGCCGTCCAGTCGTGCGCCACCCACTTCCGCCTGAAGACCTACAAGGAGAACGGCCGCGCCCATGCCGCCGAGGAGGCGCCAGAGCGCCTCGCGGTGACTCCGTGATCCTGCTCCGGATTTTCCAGCCATGAGCAGGTCACGCATTGCGGACCATGTCCGCACCATCCCCCGTTCGGGAATCCGCGACTTTTTCGAGATCGTCCAGTCGATGAAGGAAGTGATCTCCCTCGGCATCGGCGAACCCGACTTCGTCACCCCGTGGCATATCCGGGAGTCGGCGATCTATTCGCTCGAAAAGGGCCGCACCGGCTACACCTCCAACCTCGGCGCCCCCCGCCTCCGCCGTGCCATCGCGGCCTACGTGGAGAGTCACTTCTCGGTCGGCTACAACCCGCATGACGAGGTCATCGTGACAGTCGGTGTCTCCGAGGCGATCGACCTGGCACTCCGCGCCCTGCTCAATCCGGGTGACGAGGTCCTCTACCACGAGCCCTGCTACGTCTCCTACAGCCCGAGCATCCTGCTGGCCGGCGGAGTCCCTGTGGCCGTGGCCACCCGGGCCGAGGATGAGTTCACCCTCCGCGCCGGCGATCTCGAGAAGGCGATCACGCCCAAGACACGCGTGCTCATGCTCAACTTCCCCACCAATCCCACCGGGGCGGTCATGCCGCAGGAAGAACTCAAGAAGATCGCCGCCCTCGCGGTGAAACACGACCTCGTGGTCCTGAGCGACGAGATCTACAGCGAACTCACCTACGACGAGGTGCCGCACCACTCCATCGCCGCCCTGCCCGGCATGAAGGAGAGAACCGTGTTCCTGCACGGATTTTCGAAGGCCTTCGCGATGACCGGATGGCGCATCGGCTACGCCTGCGGCCCGGCGGACATCATCGAGGCGATGATGAAGATTCACCAATATTCCATCCTCTGCGCCCCGGTGATGGCCCAGGAGGCGGCGCTGGAAGCGCTCGAGCGCGGGCAGCGCAGCATGGAGCGGATGCGCGAGGAATACCGACTGCGCCGCAACCTCATCGTCACCTCGCTGAACGAGGCCGGCATCCCGTGCCACCTCCCCAAGGGTGCTTTCTATGTCTTTCCCGACATCCGCGGCATCGGCATGACCAGCAAGGACTTCGCCCTGAAACTGCTTGAGGAGAAGAAGGTGGCCGTCGTCCCTGGCACGGCCTTTGGCCCCTCGGGCGAGGGCTATGTGCGGTGCTCCTACGCCACGGCGCTTGATCAGATCAAGATAGCCGTGGAGCGCATTTCGGACTTCGTCCGGAAATAGGCTTGGGATTGAACTCGGGCGTGCCCACGCCGCTCGCCCCTAAAGGGGCTGCCTGCGGCATTTCTACCTCCTCCCGCCAGTCGGAGGTTTTCGGCGGATAGCTGCGTTGTTGCTCGCTTGCAGTAGTTCACTACAGCGGCGCTCGCACGCCTTGCTCTGACGCCGAATTACCGTCGCCCACAGATATCACGCGCAGGTCGGTTGAATTTCCTGCCTTCCTGATTTCCTGATTAAACCTTTCCCAATTCCTCCAACAGAATCCTGTTCATCCTAATCCCTCCAAGGAAATTCTCGATGAGCATATTCTCATCCGGGGAATGAATCCGTGAATCGGGATTGGCAAGGCCCAGCAGGTGGGAATCCACACCGAGGATCTCCTTGAGCGTGGCCAGGATCGGAATGCTACCACCATCGCGCAGGAGCAGCGGCTCCGCACCGAAGGCCCCCGCGAGGGCTTTTCGGGCGGCGAGGCCATCCGGGGAGTTGGGATCGTTCTGATACGCGGCTCCCGAGTGTCCGGTCATGACCTCGAGCAGCACTCCCGGAGGGGTCTGCTTGCGGAGATATTCCTCGGCGGCGGCCAAAATCACGGAGGGATCCTGATCGGCGACGAGGCGGAAGGTGAGCTTGGCGAAGGCCTCCTTGGGGAGGACCGTTTTGGTTCCGGCTCCCTGGTAGCCGCCACCGATGCCGTTCACCTCGGCGGTGGGGCGTGCCCCGATCCGCTCGATGGTCGAGAATCCTTCTTCCCCGAAAAGATCGGTGACGCCTGCCAGTTCCTTGATCGCGGCATCCCCTCCGGCGGCCTTTTCGAGGTCAGCGGCCGCTTCGCGTTCCCACGGGGCGAGCGGGCGCACGGCGTCGTAGAATGCGGGGATCAGCACCCGCCCCTTGGCGTCGTGCAGGGTCGCGAGCAGTCGGGCCAGCACGATGACGGGATTGGCCACCGCACCGCCGAAGAGTCCGCTGTGGAGGTCTCGGGCGGGACCGCGCACGACGAGTTCCATCGCGGCGATGCCTCGCAGGGCGTAGGTGAGCGCGGGCTTGTTGCCGGGAGCCATCGCCGTGTCGGAGATCGCGACAAGATCGCAGGCAAGCTCCTCGCGGTGCTCACGCAGGAAGTCGGCGAGATTCGGGCTGCCGATCTCCTCCTCTCCCTCGATCAGGAAAATCACGTTGACCGGCAGAACCCCTTTCTCGCGCAGCGTCTGGGCGACACCGAGGATGTGGGCGAGGATCTGACCCTTGTTATCGGCGGCACCACGCGCGTAGATCCGGCCATCCGCAATGCGGGGCTCGAAGGGAGGCGTCGTCCAACCGTCGAGCGGATCGGGCGGCTGCACATCGTAGTGGCCGTAGATCAGGATGGTCCGCTTTGCGGGATCGCGCGGCGTGGCGGCAAGGACAACCGGTGAGCCGGGAGTGGAGTGAACCGAAGCCTCCATGACGCCGGGGCCGATGCCCGATAGAAGCTCCCGGAGCCATTCGGCGCAGGAGAGGAGGTCGGGGGCGTGCTCCGGTTGGGTCGAGATGCTGGGAAAGCGGAGGAACTCCTGCAGCTTTTGCAGTGGATCAAGCTGATCCATGGAGTCAGTGATCAGGCCTTCAGGTCGACGCCGAGGTCGCCGATCTTGCCGAGGTTGAGTCCGGCAAGGGCGGGCGTGACGGCGGCCATCTGCTTGAAGAGATCCTCGATCGAGGAGGCCGACTCGGCGCCGAGGGCGCGGAGGAGGTCGGCAAGGATCTCCCAGTCGTCGCGGGCGTGACCGGGGGCGTTCAACGCTCGATTGAGGCGCTGAAGGCGGCCCTTCACGTTGACCATGGAGCCGCGCTTTTCATAAGCGGCGGAGCCGGGAAGCAGCACCGAGGCATGCTTGGTCGCCCCGTTGGGGAGGATGTCGAGGACCACCAGCGAGGCGAGTTTCGAAAGATCGGTCTCGGAGAGGCCGCTATGGAGCGGGTTCTCACCGAGGACCAGCAGCGAGGTGATGCGACCGGCGGCAATGCCTGCGGCGATCTCGGGCAAACGCGATCCAGGGGTGGCAGAGGCGACGCCGAGGAGCTTGGCTCCGGAGGTGTTCGGATTACCGTCATCGGAGACGAGGAATCCGTCACCTTTCTGGGCACGGGGACGGATATCGACGAGTTCGGTGCCGAGCGTGGCGGCGAGGCGCTTCACGAGGAAGAGCTCCTCGTTGGTCATGCGACCGGAAGCGATGATGGCGGAGGCGTTTCCTGCAGCATTGAGGGACTCGGCGGCGGCCGTGACGGCATCCTTCCAACGGACTGCCTCGCCCTTGACCACTGGCTCCTTCAGACGGTCCTCGCGGTGGAGGTAGGTGTAATTCAGGCGGTGTGAGTCGGGGATCCAGTAGGAGTTCACCGCCTCGTTCTCGCGCGGGGTGATGCGGTGGACCTTGTTCTCGCGGCTGCCGAGGAGGATGTTGCAGCCGGTGCCGCAGGAGACGTCGATGGTCTTGGTCTCCTTGAGGAACCAGACGCGCATCTTGAAGCGGAAGTCCTTGGAGGTCAGCGCGCCGACGGGGCAGATGTCGACGGTGTTCAGCGAGTAGTTGCTGTCGAGTCGCTTGCCGGGATGGACGGTCAGGTGGGTGTGGCCGCCGCGGTCGACGAAGCCGAGGCAGTCATCCTTGGCCACCTCGTTCATGAAGCGGATGCAGCGCGAGCAGAGGATGCAGCGCTCGTCATCGAGGACGATGCGCTCGCCGATGTCGACGTGCTTGGGCTTCTTGACCTTGTCATCCTCGAAGCGGGAATCGGCCTTGCCGTACTCGACGGAGAATTCCTGGAGGCGGCACTCGCCCGCCTTGTCGCAGATGGGGCAGTCGAGAGGGTGGTTGATGAGAAGGAACTCAAGGACACCCTTGCGGCACTCCTCGACGAGCAGGGAGTTCGTGCGGACGCCGAGCCCCTCGGAGACCTCGATGGCGCAGGAAATGGCGGGACGCGGGCTCCAGTTGATCACCGGATGTCCGTCGGAACCGAGCTCCGGCTTGCGGTCGGGGCCCATCTTGGGGGTGCCCATCTCGATAAGGCACATGCGGCAGTTGCCGGGGGAGCTGAGCGCCGGATGGTAGCAGTAATGAGGGACGTAGCTGCCGGCCTTCATGCAGGCCTCGATCAGGCGGGTTCCCTTGGGAAACTGCTTCCACTCGCCGTCGATCTGGACGTTGACCATGGGAACGGCCGTTTCAGTCTTGGTTTCGGCGGTGGTGGCGGTAGCGCTCATCGGGATGTCGGAAAAGAGTGGCGAAAGAGACGCTCTTTATCGCCCTTGGCGGCATCCGGAGCAAGGAAGAAGGGTTGTTTTGACGATACCGTCACTCTGACGGCTTGCCTGAAAACCTCCCAAAGGGCAGAGTCCAGAGTCAACGGAGGGGTGGCAGAGTGGTCGATCGCGTCGGTCTTGAAACCTCCGAATGGGATGAGGAGGTTGGACTGCCGAAGGCAGCCCTTTAGGGGCGAGCCGAGTGGGAGCGAGCGAGTCAAAACCGAAGAGCGGTTTTCCTCTTTGCCTCGCCAAAAGCAGACAAGACTTTGTAGAAGAGAATATCGCTTCCGGAGGGGTGGCAGAGTGGTCGATCGCGTCGGTCTTGAAAACCGAAGAGGTGTCAAAGCCTCCGTGGGTTCGAATCCCACCCCCTCCGCCATATCCTCCCAAGGATGACCTTCTGATTCCGGTGGGATGAAGAATCTTGGTTCGATCACCACGCCGCGATGAGCGGCAGGTCGTTGAGGCGAAGCCATCATGTAACACCTTGGCGCCGCCAAGGTAATCCCACCCCCTCCGCCATATCCTCCATGGGAGGAAATTCCGTATCCGATGGGGTGGCTTACCGTGACAAATCCCCTTGGGTCAGGATCTGGTACCCCTCTCCCGCCAAAACGGTGGCGGCGCATTCATTGTCATCCACATGGAGGACCAGAAGCGCCTTGCCCCTCGGCCTGACCAGCAGCGGATAACTGAAGAGGAGATTCACCTCGGCCATGAGCAGGCACCCGAGCACCTTGCCGAGATCCGAGGCCCCCTCGGCCAGTTCCACCACCAGCACCGAGGTCTGGCTAAAGGCGATTTCATGCTCCTTCAGGAGGGCGGAGACACGCTCGGGATCGCTCACGATCATCCGGGCGATGGAGGATTCGGCGGAATCGACGATGCTGAAGGCCAGCACGACGACGCCGTGCTGTTCGAGGAGTTTCACCACCTCGAGGAGAGCCCCCACCTTGTTGTCGAGGAAGATGGAGAAATGCCTCACCGGCGATCCGGTCAGGCCTTCCTTGGTTGCGGCTTGGGACATGAAGTTATTTGTAGGTGTAGACGAGGGAGATGTCGGTCGGCGATGCGTCGGGGCTTTCCACAAGCTCCAGCTTCACAAAATAGACCCCGCTTTTCTTCGGGGCAATACGGACGGCGACTCGGGAAGGTCCACCGGCGTCGCGCGCCTCGGTGTTGACCTCCTTACCGGAGGCATCGAAGAGAGTGATGGCAAGCCTCCCCTCACCCGGGGTTGCGACGACAAATCCGTACTCCACCCCGGTGAAGAGCGTCACTTTCAGGAAGACCGGGGTGCCCTTGGTCACCGACGGGCTCCACTCTCCCTCTCGCAACCGGAATCCCTCTCCGGTGAAGATGCGGGCGGCACCTGCGGCCAGGCGATGCGCCTCGCTCGGAACAGGCGCTGCGGGGTTTTCCCCCTCGGCGGACGCGGGGGTGGACGGTTGGCCCCCAAGAGGAACGAGGGTGAAGGCCATCAGGGCGGCGGAAAGGAAGGATCGTTTCATCGCACGGGGGAGGATGAGGGGGTCGGCGAGGCGTTCACCTTGGCGGAGGCCATTATGCCCCGCGTGGCCAAGGCACAGGCTTCGTGGATCGAGCGGAGATTTTTGATGCGCTGTTCGCGGGAGGGCTGATCCTTGGCGAGAAGTCCGGAAGCGGTCGCGAGGGCCTGTTTGAGTTGCTGAACGCGGGGATTGGCCGCAAGACGCGCCGGAAGATTCCCCGTCATCATGACCAGCGAGGCGGCCAGGTCAGGTTGTTCGATGACCTCCTCGCCGCGCAAGCCGTCGTCCGAGAGCACCACCCTCGTCGCGATTTCGAGCCCTCTCACCCAAGCCGCAACGGAGGTCAGGAGAACGAGGTCGCGGTCTTTCTGGACCATCATGGTGGATTTGACCTCACCCTCGGTGGCGGCGAGTTCGTCGGCGAGGGCATCCCAGGCGTTATTGTCGGCAAATTCCACCAAGCTGTTCCCACGCCCAAGCAGGCTCTGGCTCACCCCGAGCGCCTTGGCCATCGCGATGATCTCGCGGCCGATATTCTTCACCTGCTGGCCGTCCTGTGCCTCCACGGCGATGTAGCCGTCCGCTGCGAGCACTCCGACCGCCATGGCGAGTTGGGCCCGGTCCGTCGTGACAGGGGCGGTCGCCGGAGTCACGAGGGTCGCCCAGTTGGGACGGCATGCCTTGTTCAGGGCTGCAAAAACTTCGCCGGGACAGGGGATGCTGAGGGAATCGAGGAAGACCGCCCCCTGCCTCTGTTCCAGGGTCATCCCGGAGGGGGAAACAGCCCATCCGCAAGAGAGGGAAAGCAGGATCGCCCCCAGGATGGCAAAATGTCTGCCCGTCTGCATTGATTCTGGATACACCAGGGGGCTCCGTCATGCCAGAACCGAACAACCGACGCACCGACCTGCCGATCGAGGAGCTCCGCGACGCCATTGTGGACTCACTCCGATCAGGCAACCGCCTCGTCGTGGAGGCCCCCACGGGATCCGGTAAATCGACCCAGATCCCGCAGATGCTCCTCGACGGGGGGATCCTGGGCGAGGGCCAGGCGATCATTCTTCAACCCCGCAGGCTTCCCGCGCGCATGTTGGCCGCCCGCGTGGCGCAGGAGCGCGGGGGGCGCGTCGGCTGGGAGGTCGGTTACCGCATCCGCCTCGATGATGTTTCCTCTTCCGCCACGCGACTGCTTTTTGTCACCGAGGGAATCCTCGTGCGCCGGATGCTGGCCGATCCCGAACTCGCAGGGGTCAGCGTCCTGATCTTTGACGAATTCCATGAGCGTCATCTCCACGGCGATATCTCGCTCGCGCAGGCACTGGCTCTGCAGGAAACAAGAAGGCCCGATCTGAAGATTGTGGTCATGTCGGCCACTCTGGACACCTCCGCACTCACCGACTACCTAGCCCCGTGCGCCGTACTCCGCTCCACGGGACGCACCCATCCGGTCGAGATCGGCTACCTGACCCGCGACCCCGGTGACGAGAAACCGTGGGATCTGGCCGCGGAAGCCGCGGAGTCGATGATCCGAAAGACGGAGGGAAACCTCCTCGTGTTCATGCCCGGCTCCTACGAGATCTCCCGCACGATCTCGACGATGCGCGTCCGGCTTCCCTCCGGCATCGCGATCCTGCCCCTGCACGGGGAACTCCCGCCAGCCGATCAGGACGCGGCGGTTTCACCGGGCGGCGGGCGGAAGGTGATCGTCTCCACGAACGTGGCCGAGACCTCGCTCACGATCGACGGGGTGACCGGCGTCATCGATAGCGGCCTGGCCAGGGTGGCCTGCTTCGACCCACGACGGGGCATCAACACCCTACTGATCGAGAAGATCAGCAGGGCCTCGGCCGACCAGCGCGCAGGGCGCGCCGGACGCACCGCCCCCGGCGTCTGCCTGCGTCTTTGGACCGAACGGGAACATGCACGGCGCCTGCCGAGGGAACTTCCCGAAATCCACCGCGTCGACCTCAGCGAGGTGCTGCTGGCCCTCAAGGCCGCGGGGATCATTGCCCCCGAATCGATCCGCTGGATGGATGCGCCGCGCGGCGATTCCCTCCAGCGTGCGGAGACCTTGCTGCGCGACCTCGGGGCCCTCGATCACGAGGGGATCATCACCCCTCTCGGACGCAGGATGCTGGCTTTCCCCGCCCACCCCCGCTACGCGCGGATGCTGCTGGCCGCGCAGAAGTTCGGATGCGTCCGTCAGGCCGCGCTGATGGCCGCGCTCACCCAGTCCCGTCCCCTGCTGCTGCGGACCGACCGCGCCACGGAGGATAAAAGGCAGGATCTCTTCGGAGGAGGAGGATCGGATTTTCTGGTGGCGGCCCGTGCCTTCCGATGGGCGGAGAAACAGGAGTTCCGGCCCGACCGGTGTCGCCAACTCGCCGT
>Ga0007809_10000049_pt1 | contig 42263 bp, 43 predicted proteins | sample CryBogCBE02Aug07_FD_60383 | JGI IMG/M metagenome (GOLD analysis project Ga0007809, IMG submission 60383) | Freshwater microbial communities from Crystal Bog, Wisconsin, USA - CBE02Aug07 | ecosystem: Environmental > Aquatic > Freshwater > Lake | place: Crystal Bog, Wisconsin, USA | collected...
ATGTATTTGGATTATTGGCGCCTCAAGCGGCATTGGTTATGCTCTAGCTGAACGTTTTGCTGTATTGGGAGCTTCACTTTTTTTATCAGCAAGAAGTTTAGAGCCTTTAGAAAAATTTACCATTGCCCATCAAAATTCCACAGCACTGCCCCTAGATGTAACAGATGTTGTCGCATTAAAGGACGCTTACGCTCAAATAATTAATAAACACCCTATTGATCTGATTGTTTACTGTGCTGGGTATTATTCACCGATGAGAGCTCAAGATTTTGATTTGCAAGTCGCCTTAAAGCATATGAACATAAACTATTTCGGTGCTTTAAACTTATTGAACGCCTGCTTGCCTAATATGACAGCACAAAAAGCTGGGCATTTGAGTTTTGTCTCCAGCGTAGCAGGTTTCTCGGGATTGCCGAAAAGTTTAGCTTACGGCCCAACTAAAGCTGCTTTAACGCACTTGGCTGAGGTTTTATATCTAGACTTAAATAAATCAAACATTGGGGTGAGTGTTATTCACCCCGGATTTGTTAAAACTCCACTCACTTCTCAAAATGACTTTGAGATGCCAGCAATTATTTCTGCCGAGCAAGCCGCGTTAGAAATAGTTAAAGGATTTGAAAAAGGTGAATTTGATATTCATTTCCCGAAGCGGTTTTCACTATTTTTAAAACTTCTTAGAATTTTGCCTTATCGACTATATTTTGCGATCATATCGCGCTCCACAGGGCTTTAAAGTTAATTCTTATGCATAAAGAAATCGATGTTTATATGCAAAATTTAGAGGTTTATTTTAGTAACCTGACTTTGGAGAGTTTGGATAAATTAGATTATTTTTATGCTTCAGATGCCCGGTTTAAAGACCCTTTTAACGAGGTTCAAGGATGTCTAAAAATCAAAGCTATATTTGAACACATGTTCAAAACACTCAACGCGCCAAGGTTTGTTGTGACACAAAAGTTATTTAACAGCGATCAGGCATTTATGTGTTGGGACTTCATTTTTTCTACACAAGCGGCTCCCAACAATTTATTTCTTGTAAAAGGAAGTACTCATTTGTTGTTTTGCAAAGATGCAAATGGTCAAATTAAAATAAATAATCACCGAGATTACTGGGATCCGGCTCAAGAAATTTATGAAAAAATCCCAATACTCGGTGTTTTCTTTAAATGGCTTAGAGTTAAGTCCAGCACTCCAATTAAATAATGAGTTTTTAATTTAGGATGTGAAATTTGTATCAATGAAACTGGGTCTTAGTAGCAGTTTTTCTAGATAGGGCCCAAGGTTCTCATACCGAGTGCGCCAGGAAATATCGGGAAATCTGAAATCCAAATAAGTAAGTGCACATCCAACCGCTATATCAGCCAAACTCAAATGATTTCCAACAAAAAATGGGCGCTCCGCTAAAGCCTTACTGATTGAATTCAAGCAAGCATCTACTTTGTCCATTTGACGATCGATCCATGCACTTGAGCGTTGTGAATCAGTTCTTCCCGCCCAGTTTTTCTCCAGTCTTGCCAAAATACAGGCATCCAATAAACCGTCAGCTACGGCTTCCCAAGTTTTAATTTCAGCTCTCTCTCGTCCCGGTTGTGCAATCAACTTACCTACCGGAGACAATGTATCCAAATATTCAACTATCACCCGTGAATCAAATATTGCGTCACCGCCTTCCATGATCAAACACGGCACCTTCCCAAGGGGGTTTGAGGATTGAATTGTTGTTTTAGATGCCCAAACATCTTCGATCAAGAATTCGTAATCAAGTTTTTTCTCAGCCATAACCACTCGTACTTTGCGCACGTATGGGCTAGTGGAGCTTCCAATAAGTTTCATCTTTAGCTAGTTTGTTTTAATCTAGAGATTTTAACCGTCTACCCTTGCCAGAAAACAACAATTAGTCAAACCAGCATCTAAAATCAGTTCTATGACACAACATTCAATTACAGCTTTGTCCCCACTTGATGGCCGTTATCAATCCAAATTAAAGGATGTCCGTCCTCTAATGAGTGAGGAAGGATTCTTTCGATGCCGAGTTCAGGTAGAGATCACTTGGTTTATTGCCTTAAGCGATGCTGGTATGCCAGAGTTTGCACCGTTAAGTAAGGAAGCTCGTGTCGAGCTTAGGACTTGGATTCATAACTTTTCTACCGAGGATGCCCTTGCAATTAAAGAGATTGAAAAAGTAACCAATCATGATGTTAAGGCCGTTGAATATTGGCTTAAGAATCAGTGCAAAAAATCAAGCTTAAATGTGAATGTACAAAGTGAGCTTATAAAGGCGTCCGAGTTCATTCATTTTGCTTGTACCAGCGAAGATATCAACAACACAAGTCATGCCCTTCAATTAAGCTCTCTTAGAGACAATGTGGTACTTGTTCACTTGGACAAACTTATTGCTCAACTTAGAGAGATGGCTCATCAACTTGCAGCAATACCTATGCTGAGTCGTACCCACGGGCAGACTGCTAGTCCAACTACAGTTGGTAAGGAGATAGCCAACGTTGTTTCTAGACTGATCCATGCAAAGCAGAAAATCGCGGAAGTCCAAATCAAAGCAAAAATGAATGGTGCTGTTGGAAATTACAACGCCCACATTGCTGCATGGCCAAACTTTGATTGGCACGAATTTAGCAGGAAGGTCATCGAATCTGAGCCTGTTCGAGAAAGTGAATTGGATTTTTTTGGTCTAGGTCTTAAACAGCAAACTTACACCATTCAAATTGAGCCGCATGACTATATGGCTGAGCTATTTGACGCAATTGCTCGAGTCAACACTATTTTGATTGATTGGTCTAGAGATGTTTGGGGATATGTCTCACTTGGCTACTTTAAACAAAAACTTAAAGACGGCGAGATCGGTTCTTCGACCATGCCTCATAAAGTCAATCCCATTGATTTTGAAAATGCAGAGGGAAACCTTGGACTAGCAAATGCCTTGCTGCATCACTTAAGTGCCAAATTACCCATCAGTCGTTGGCAACGCGACTTAACAGACTCTACAGTACTTAGAAACATGGGTGTTGCAGTAGGTTACGCCGTACTTGCTTATCAGTCCTTATATGCAGGTCAAGGCAAATTAGAGGTTAACCAAGAGGCAATTTCCAGGGATTTGGACGCTGCTTGGGAAGTGTTAGCTGAGCCTATACAAACAGTCATGAGGAGATTTGGACTAGAAGGAGCTTACGAACAGCTTAAAGAGGCAACAAGAGGAAAAGTAATTACTTCGGCAGACCTACACCCACTGATTCAAAGTTTAAATATTCCTCAGATTGAAAAAGATCGATTGCTGAAATTGACACCCGCCGATTACACGGGGATTGCCCAGTCTTTAGCTAATTTGATTTAGTGCTCACTACGGATTGAAGAGCTGAGTCGGGTTAAGAGTTTCAAGCCGAATATGCGATATGCTGGAGCCTTCAAATTGATTTGACTTAAATCGCTTCTTTATTGTTCTCTGCAGCTCTTTCAGCGTATCTATTAAACCGCCACGCAACCCCCTCTTGGACGATCCTTCTCCAAGTTGCTCTCTTGTCCGGTGGACTGAGCTCGGTCCAATGCTGAACCTCTTCAAAGGTACGTCCACAACCCTTGCACATGGGGTCACCTTGGCTCGTGGAGCATATAGCAATGCAGGGCGTATCGGGTGTGCTGTTATACCAAGTTAACCAAGCTTCATATGCCTTGGCTGGAAATCCCTTAACTGCAACTTCATCCTCCCTGTAGTAAACCATTAAGGCATATACTTTAGCCAGTTCTCGTATTTCTTTAGGCAACGTTACCCCGTCCTTTGAGGGAGACTTATCTCTCCAAAAGTTAATTGCTGCTTCGATATCTGTAATGTGTATAGCACTCATAATACACTCGATGATAATCCTTTTGCGGTTGACTTTCATTGGATATGAATTTCAACATCACTTTATCACTGTTAATTTTTTTGTTTAAAAGGATTGAATGGGTTAGCTAAGAATTAATCCATTGTTTTATGTTGAAAATATTTACCAAATGGTTTTTAAGCGCTTCTGCCTTGTTAATACTTGCTCAATTTGATCAAGGTATTATTGTGAATGGATTTCAATCAGCGTTAGTGGCTTCGCTCTTAATCGGACTATTAAATATGATTGTTCGCCCAATCTTATTAATTTTGACGCTTCCGGTAACGCTTATAACCTTAGGGCTTTTCTTATTTGTGATCAATGCTTTTATTTTTGTAATGGCGTCCTCATTTTTAGAGGGGTTTGAGGTCATTGGCTTTGGCAATGCATTAATAGGTTCAATCATGTACTCAATACTTGGTATCGTCATTGATTCAGCGCTCGAGCGCTTGTTCCCGTCTCGCAACTTCTAAGGTACGAAGACGAACATCAACGATTGATGCTTCAATTTGAGCTGTAGCGTCAAGTCCCTTTTGTCTTGCCAATTGGCGCGTTATTTCCTGAGCGGCTTTTAACCTGTCTACTGCACCGGAATAATCCCAATGTGCTGCGAGAGCCTCTGCATCTGCTCTTATGCCACCGATGGTGTTCCCAGTGGTGAGTAAGGCGGTTGACATCAGCTCCCATGCATTTGCATCCCTGGGATACTGGGATAGCCAGAGTTGCAGGCTATCTGTCACCAGTTTTGCGTCCTCTAGGCGGTGAGTTGCATTTCGGTACTGTGCGAGTAAAAGAGTTTGAGCTCTAGATTTGCTCAAATTTTCTAATAACGCCCCTGCTGCAGCGTAGTTTCCCTTTGCACTTTCGTATTCAGCGCGAAGAAAGAAATAATTTCTTTGAGCTGCGGAATCTTTCCCGACAAGCGTAGCAATTTCTTGTAAGTGTCGCTCAGCTAAAGCCCAGTTCTTAAGATGAATATCGGCAAGGGTACCAGCGTATAAAGAGGATAGCCAAAGGGGGGGGTTATTTTTTAAAGCTCTAAAATTATTCAATCCAGATTGAGTTGCAATGTTGGCTTGGTCGCTGAGTAGATGCTGCTCATCGGGCTCTGGATTAACTAAAACCTTTGCTCTTGCAGACATCATGGCATGCTCAAGTGACATCATTTTTAAAGCCATTGAGCTGTTAACAGACATTCGTCCCTGCATATCTGCAATACGCTCTGTTGTGAGCGGATGACTTCGTAAGTACGGGAATCCACCGCTGTCATTAAGTCTGGAGGCTTGTTCAAGCTTTTGAAACATCGTGACGAATCCAACAGGATCAAATCCGGCTTGTTCCATAACTGAGAATCCAACTCTATCGGCCTCCCTCTCCATGTCTCTTGAGAAGTTAAGTTGGGTTTGGATTGCCCCGGCTTGTCCACCCATTATCATTGCCCCCGCAGCATTTGGACTTCTGCTTGCGGCGATTAACCCTAATATCATTGCTCCCAATATGAGCGGCGTTTGTTGGCTCTGCTTGGACATCATACGAGCGATGTGGCGTTGAGTTATATGGCTGAGTTCATGCCCTAATACCGATGCAAGCTCATCTTTGTTAGAAACAATAGATATAAGCCCAAGGTGCACCCCCATGAACCCACCGGGAAGTGCAAATGCATTTACTGTCTTATCTCGGATAAGGAGAACTTCCCAGGCAAAACGATCGTTCAATTCATTATTCAAATAGCCTTTGCTCAAGGAGGTCTCTCTAAGGGAGCGCCAAATACCGTCCACATACTCCACCAATAGTGGATCGTCCACATAGTCTGGGTCTCTAACGATCTCCCTGACAACAGACTGCCCAATACTTATCTCTTGCCCCAGTGTCATATCAGTGTTCTCCCCCAAACTGGGCAACCTACCTGATGCGTATTGCGCATTGAGAGTTACACTGCAGAATAAAATAGAGATTCCAACAGTGATTTGGAGAGAACTATTTTGTAACTTCTTTAGTTTAAACATTTTTTTATTTTCAAACATTTTGGCCTAACCCCATATTAACTTAATTTCATTACTTAGTGACTCACCATGTCTTTAACTCACTTTAACTCTGAAGGCCACGCTCATATGGTCGATGTCGGCTCAAAAGCGCACACACACCGGATTGCAATTGCGAGCGGAATAATACGGATGAATCCTGCTACCTTAGATATGATTACAAAAGGTGAGGCCAAAAAAGGCGATGTTTTAGGGATTGCAAGGATTGCGGGCATACAGGGGGCAAAACGTACCAGCGATTTAATTCCTTTGTGCCATCCTTTGGCTTTAACCCGTGTTTCTGTGAGCTTTGAAGTGGATACAACACAGTCACTTATAACGTGCACAGGCACTACTGAAACAACTGGACCAACGGGCGTAGAAATGGAAGCGCTGACATGTATTCAGGTAGCGCTTTTGACAATTTATGATATGTGTAAGGCTGTTGACCGTGGCATGGTGATATCAGATGTAAAACTCCTTAAAAAAAGTGGTGGCAAATCGGGCGATTGGGAATCCAATCTGTAATTTTTGGTTTTAAGTTTTGCAGGGTCTGTTTTGATTCGATTAATTTAGTATTTAGCAATTCTGTGTTTCTACTCGAAGAGATCATTGCTTATTTGGGTCACCAAGGCCCATAAGATTTCCCTGCTCATCTTCTAGTCTGAGGGGTCCCAAAAGCCACCACTGTTGTTCTCCCATATCCGCCCATCCTAACTGCTCAAGTCCACTTATCCAGTCGGCATCATAAGCTTTCTTTAAAGCTCTTATTTCTTCTTTTGAAACTCCTTGGGGAGACTTGAACTCTACGCCACTTTGATTCTTATAATCTCCGCCTTCAAAATCTTCACACCAATCGAAATCATAAAGATTAAAAGGCGATAAGTTTTTCAAATCTATTTTTGGAGGGGTGTCATCTTTTGTCTGTATCTTCACCTCCCCCCATGAATAGGTCTCGTGCACATAAAGAGTTCTACCCTCTTTTTTCATTTCGACAACGAGAAGTGCTTGATCAATTTCTTGGTTATAAAGAGTCCACCACGCCATCCGTTTTTCCTGGTTTTTCATTTCATCTAAAACATGATGAAAGTACTTGCTAATTAAAGTCCGTTAATTGTTGATTTCAAACTAAAGAAATTTAAACATTGAGACAATGTTTATCGACAGTTAGTCGGTCTAAGTTCATCAACCAAGTCAGGGGTCTGTACTTGTGGGGATAGAGCTCCGAGCATTAGGCTTTGACTAGGAATCTCTGAATTTTTAATGGCACAGATCCAAAATAGGCCAGCATTAGCGTTTAAAGAGGAATCTTTTTTATCTGTATCACTTGGAATTTGAGCTTGACCAAAAGGCTCTACACTTTTTTGTTTAGTGGGTATTAATAAAAAAGTTGCGGTCTTAGCATCCACCAAAACACTAGCAATAACCGCTCCGCTATTTGAGTCTATTTTGACGTTCCAACTTGAGTCTTTTGCGTATTGCTCAGTGTACCCAACTGCAAAATCGCGCACGGCATCTGTTTTTTGAGACTGGTATGCCTCATAGTTTTGATTCACCACTTTTGTTGCGATTTGTGCTTGTTCAAATGCTTCATTAATTTGGAAAGCGTTTTGATGCTTGAGATATCCAGATGTAGAGGCTGCCAATATGACGCCTAATACACCAAGTGTGGCCATGACTTGTATGAGTGTCATTCCACGCTGAAGAAAAGATGTACGCACAGAATTATTTTTATTGGTTAATTTGGTTGCCTTAATCATTCATCCTCAAGATAAAGAAGTTAAGACTCTAACCAAAGCTACCATGCTGTTACGACCTAAGTAAAGCATGGTAGGCTAAGGTCGATAGCGAATTAAAGCATTGCTTTTAAGAGCTTTCCCATCTCTGAGGGGTTACGTGTAATTTTAAAACCGCACTCTTCCATGATGCTCAATTTTGCATCTGCAGTATCTTCACCACCAGAGATTAAAGCACCTGCATGTCCCATTCGTTTGCCTGCAGGGGCGGTGACTCCTGCGATAAAACCAACGATCGGCTTTTTCATATTAGCTTTGCACCAACGAGCGGCTTCAGCTTCATCAGGTCCTCCAATTTCACCGATCATTATCACTGCGTCCGTCTCAGGATCATCGTTAAAGGCTTTCATCACATCAATGTGCTTTAGACCATTGATTGGGTCTCCACCAATACCAACAGCACTAGACTGTCCTAGACCAATTTCAGTAAGTTGTGCTACGGCTTCATAGGTCAGCGTGCCTGAGCGAGATACCACACCAATTCGGCCTTTTCTATGGATGTGACCTGGCATGATTCCAATCTTAATTTCATCTGGTGTAATCAGGCCTGGGCAGTTAGGGCCAAGGAGGATGGTCCTCTTGCCGCCAGCGGCCTCTTTTGCTTTCATTTTGTTTCTCACTTCAAGCATATCCCTAACAGGAATACCCTCTGTGATACAAATTGTGAAATCTAAGTCCGCCTCTACAGCCTCCCAAATCGCCGCAGCCGCCCCAGCAGGGGGTACATAAATTACAGAGACTGTTGCTCCAGTTTGTTGAGCGGCTTCTTTAACTGTTGCATAAATTGGAATGTTAAATATTGATTCGCCTGCTTTTTTAGGGTTAACGCCGGCAACAAAACAATTTTTACCATTTGCATATTCTTGGCACTTTTCTGTATGAAATTGACCTGTTTTACCCGTAATACCCTGCGTAATGACTTTTGTGTTTTTATCGATATAAATTGACATGCTAATTTTCCTTAGGGTCAGTTCAAAGCTGCAACTACTTGTTGAGCTGCTTGCGCCATCGTGTCGGCGCTAATGATTGGGAGGCCCGAGTCAGCGAGCATTTTCTTGCCCAAGTCTTCATTAGTGCCCTTCATTCGGACAACCAAAGGCACACTTAAATTAACTGCCTTACAGGCAGTGATGACACCATTGGCAATGGTGTCGCATTTCATAATTCCACCAAAAATGTTCACTAAAATCGCTTTAACTTTGGGGTTTTTCAACATGATTTTGAAAGCCTCAGTCACTTTCTCGGGTGTCGCTCCTCCGCCAACGTCTAAAAAGTTTGCGGGTTCAGCCCCAAACAACTTGATGGTATCCATGGTTGCCATGGCAAGACCTGCGCCATTAACTAGACATCCAATATTTCCATCTAAACTTATGTAGGCCAAATCAAATTTAGAGGCCTCGATCTCTGCTGGATCTTCTTCATCTAGATCTCTGTATGCAACGATTTCTGGATGCCTAAAGAGTGCATTTGGATCAAAATTAAATTTGGCATCAAGTGCTTTGATTCCCCCATTACCTTCTAGGATAAGCGGATTAATTTCGGCCAATGAGGAGTCGGTTGCTTGATAACATTCGTATAGCTTTTTAAATACATCAATTGCTTGCTCAGTTGATGCTACAGGGACACCTATACTTTGAGCCACTGAGAGCGCTTGATCGTTTGTCAAGCCAATGAGTGGATCAATAAAGACCTTAACGATCTTCTCCGGTGTGCTGTGAGCCACCTCTTCGATATCCATACCCCCTTCAGAGGATGCCATCATTGCAACCTTTTGGGAGGCCCTATCAGTTACGATAGAAACGTAGTATTCTTTTTTAATATCTGCGCCGTCTTCAATCAACAATCTGCGAACCTTTTGACCCATGGGTCCTGTTTGATGAGTGATCAACTGCATACCCAGTATTTCGCCAGCAAGTTTTTTAACTTCATCTACAGATCTGGCAAGCTTCACGCCACCTCCTTTGCCTCTACCTCCGGCATGAATTTGGGCCTTTACAACCCAAACTGGTCCACCAAGTTTTTGAGCCGCTTCGACGGCTTCTTGGACAGTGAAAGCAGGAATTCCGCGGGGAACTGGAACGCCGAAATGACGCAAGATTTCCTTGCCTTGGTACTCGTGTATCTTCATAATCTTTTTAAATCAATGTTAATGACAGGTTTGCTTTGCGATAATAACCTGATCCGGAGACTTTGCCGTGTTGAAATGTATCATGGTGCGGTGCACAATTTTCTGATTTAGCTCAGTTTTTATGCTTTTTTGTTACTAAAGTTCCTGTTAGGCTCTTTTAAAAGTTTTAATTTCGAAAGTTTCAACTCTTATGTCAAAAATCTTCATCGACGGCGAAGCTGGTACTACTGGATTGCAAATTCGTGAGCGTTTGCAGTCAATGCCAGAAATAGAAATTATTTCCATTGCACCTGAGCATCGCAAGGACGTTCGAGTCAAACAAGAAATTATGCAGGGTGTTGATTTGGTTATTCTGTGCCTTCATGACGAAGCGGCTCTGGAGTCCGTTGAGCTTATCCGTGGACTTTCTGGTCGAAAGCCCAAGATTCTTGATGCATCTACTGCCCATAGGACTCATCCTGACTGGGTTTATGGTTTTGCTGAACTGAGCGCTGATCAGGCTGCGCTCATCAAATCCGCCTCTAAGGTTTCCAATCCAGGTTGTTACGCAACGGGAGCTATCGCGCTCATTAATCCACTAATTAAGCAGGGCCTGATTAGTCCACAAACGGCGCTATGTCTGCCAAGCGTAAGTGGCTACTCTGGTGGCGGGAGATCTATGATTGAGGAATTTGAGGCCTCCGCAACCCCGCGTTTTGAAGCCTATGCCCTTGGCCTGACACACAAGCATTTACCAGAAATTATGAAATACACGGGTCTTGCTACAACACCAATTTTTGTCCCTAGTGTCGCAAGTTTCCGCCAAGGCATGCTTGTACAGTTGCCACTTCATATGAGCCAACTGAGCTCTGGTTACAGTTCAAAAGATATTTTCCACGCTTTAAAAGAACATTACGAGTCTGTTTGCTCACCCTCTCATCCCATCGTTACTGTTCATAACGGTGATCCTGCTACGAAATTAAGTGCAACCACTTTGGCAGGAACAGATGTGATGGCATTGCATGTTTTCTCTAACGACGTTACCCAACAATCTGTACTTTTTGCACAATTTGATAATTTAGGGAAAGGTGCAAGTGGAGCAGCAACGCAAAACTTAAAACTGATGCTAGGACTTTAACCTTGCCGGGTAATTTTAAATTTTTAAGACATATCACAGGATTATCTTAGCTATTAAATAGCATCTCATAATTCATCTAAATTATCAATATTATCGATGTCCTCCTTGTCTATGTTCAATTCGTAATTTACCAGATGTTCGGACTCAGATTGACCCGCAGAATTAACAACTTGACTCACCACAGAAGGAGCAAATCCTCTTGAGAGCAAAAACCTCATCTGTTTTGCTCTCTCAGAGGGCGTAAGTGCTTTATTTTTAAACTTTTTGAACCAAACATCGCTTGCCCTTTGACGCTCTGAGCTTTTAAGTTCATGGACTGCATTTGCAATAGCCTCGCTGTCCAGCCCCTTTTCTTGTAATTCACGAGCGACTCTTGCGAAACCTAATTTTGTTGCTCGTCTGTAAATAACCGACTCAAGAACACGTTTTTCATTGATAAATCCCTTTGCTTGTAGCCAATCCATGACTTGGGATAACTCTTCAGGAGTTTGCGCGTGAACTTTAAGTTTTTTTATAAGCTCTAGTTTAGAGTGCTCACGATTTGATAACAAACGTAGGGCCCGTCCTTTTAACGACGGGCCTGGTTGGTTTGATAACTTGTGTTTTATTGTCACAAACTAAATTACGCTTTAGTCTCTTCTGTTTCCAAGGCACTAGCTTCGGCTAGGACTTCGGCTGCCTCCTTGGCTGCCTTGGCTTTTGCTGCGCGACCTTTTGGCTCTTTCATTTCTTTGGCATGTGGAGTGGCCACATCCTCTGAGTCATCTTGCCCTTCAAACCCAATTACCGGCTCAAGCAACAAGGGGACCCCAAGGGATTCGCGTACTTTGTTCTCGATCTCAAAGGCAAGCTCTGGGTTTTCTCTTAAAAATTCTCGTGCGTTATCCCTACCTTGTCCAATTTTCTCTCCGTTGTAAGCATACCAAGCGCCCGATTTTTCGATGATTTTTGCATTTACTCCCAAATCGATAATTTCACCTTGCCTGCTGATTCCTTCTCCAAACAAAATATCAAATTCAGCGGTTTTAAAGGGCGGTGCTACTTTATTTTTAACCACTTTGACCTTAGTCTCGTTACCCACCGCATCTTCTCCTCTTTTAATTGTGCCGGTTCTTCGAATATCTAACCGAACAGAGGCATAAAACTTAAGGGCATTTCCGCCTGTAGTTGTCTCAGGACTACCGAACATCACACCAATCTTCATCCGAATTTGATTAATAAAGATAACGGTGCAATTGGTTTTTTTAATGCTGGCTGTTAATTTTCTCAAAGCTTGACTCATCAATCGCGCTTGAAGTCCAGGCAAAGAGTCTCCCATCTCACCTTCAATCTCCGCACGAGGCGTCAATGCCGCCACGGAGTCCACAACCACCAAATCAACTGCACCTGAGCGGACCAAGCTATCCACGATCTCTAGTGCTTGCTCGCCAGTATCCGGTTGACTTATCAAAAGCTCTTGCAAATTAACGCCAAGTTTTTGGGCATATTGCACATCCAATGCATGTTCGGCGTCTACAAACGCGCAGGTCCCAGCTTGGCGCTGCATTTCTGCAATCACTTGCAATGTCAGCGTTGTCTTACCAGATGACTCAGGTCCATATATCTCAATAACACGCCCTCTTGGGAGACCACCGACTCCAAGAGCCACATCAAGACCCAGGGAACCCGTTGAGACGACTTGGATGTCTTCAATTACCTCACCCTCACCCAAGCGCATGATCGTGCCCTTACCGAATTGCTTTTCGATTTGAGCCAATGCGGCTTGCAATGCTTTCCCTTTCTCGCTTGTTGCTGGGGCGCCTTTTGTTGCTGATTCCATGGTTTTTTCCTTTGAGTTGAATGATGATCTGAAAAATGCTATCTGTATATTTAACCAGACTGGATGCCTAGGCAGTACTTTATCTCAATTTATACATCGAAATCAATCTATTTTTAGTCAATTTACTTTACCATATGGCAAATGAACATTCAACCTAACAAACATCAAGACTGGCGCCAAACTCATTTGGGTCGTTTACTGGGCGAGGCGATGCGACGCTTTGATGAAAGAGTTTTGTATTTAATGTCAAATGACCCAGAAGTGCCATTAGCGCTTTCAAATTTAGCCGCACGTGAACAAGTCAGTGCTGCACATATTCATATCACTCGGCATCTCGCCATTGAGGGCTCTCGATTGACGGATCTTGCACAAAGTGCGGGCGTAACAAAACAAGGTATGGGTGAGTTGGTAAACCAATGCGCCGCTTGGGGATTGATTCAAAGAGATGATGACCCAAGGGATGCGCGTGCAAAAATAATTCGTTTCACACCAACAGGCCTAAGTTGGCTATCCGGGTTCGAGCGAGCTGTAAGGGTTGCGGAGCAAGAGTTTCATAGCGAAGTTGGGCACGAAGTCGCAACAGTAACGGAACTGGCTTTAGAGGTTTATACCCAAGAGAGCATCACACAAAGAGAACAAAGGCAGGCTTAACAAATGTTTACTAAGCCTTGTAAAGATTTAGCTGCAACCTCTCTCGCTCAATCGCTCGTTTAACGCCTGGAACCTCACTGACACGTTGAACAAAGTCCCATAAAACAGGGAAATCTGTAGGCGCTATTTGTGCCATAGTCCCCCATCTCATCAATGTCACGGCATACACATCAAGCGGTCCGATGTTTGCACCAGTAAGCCAAACATAGCCAAGTTGTTGACTAATCTGGACTTGCCTTTGAATCTCAACTAAATGGGCGCGGTATTGATCTTTGGCGAAAATCTTAATTTCCGATTGAGCCGCTTCATTATTGGTGAACTTTTTAGGCATAAAGATATGTGTGAATGTGGGATGAACCGTATTGTTCATCCAGGCAAACAACTCAATCGCTTTAGCTCTCTCTTTTGGTTCTTTGGGGAAAAAATTAGCCTCAGGAAATCTAGTCTCGAGGTAGAGTACTATCGCTACTATTTGCGTGATCACGCTATCACCGTCCACCAACACCGGCACTTGAGAGCGTGGATTGATTTGAACAAATGGTTGCTCATATTGCTCACCCTTATGAAGCTTAACCATTTGAGGCTCAAACTCTACTTGAGCAATCTCTAACAATGAGTGGGGTACGAATGAACAAGCTCCTGGACCAAAATAAAGTTTAAGCGGCATCATAATTTTCTGGATTTACTGGCTAGTGGTTTTTAAAAATAACTTTGTTTGAAGAAGTCTCAGCAGGGGCTTATCGCTTTTCGAGCACATTTGGATTAACCGTTTTTAGCAGTGTAGCCGCATCTGGATTAATCTCTTCAAGAACCCTAATGGGTTGCTCTGTTTTTGTTTGATTGAAAAAGTCTCTAAAAAAAATTTGAGATGCCGGCGTTGAAGCGATATAAATCAAAATGTTGATAGATATCCAAAACAACAAAAATGGATATTTCATTAATCTTCTCACGCTATTCTCCAAGATTCACTGATAAATAACTCTAAGCTCTTTGATCCATAAAGCTCAATAAACTCACCTCATCGCTGGAAATGGTAACCAAGCCCTCTTCTGTTTGGATCAACAATTCACCCAATGCGTTAACACCCCTAGCCCGTCCCTGAACTCCATTGGTCATTGAAACAGCTTCACCATTAAGGACATCAAGTTCATTGAATTCTGTAACAAAGCCGGTAAATCCTTGGCTACAAAATTTATTTACATATTTAACCACCTCTGGCACAACCTTGAGAAGTGCCGTTTGCGGGGTCAGCGCTGGGTCTAAATCCTCTAACCCAATTGCAGGCATATTTAAGCTTACATCTTTAGGGGCAATAATGTTGATGCCAATACCAATCACACAGTATCTTCCCTGGTTTTGTTTGTTTGCACGATTAGGAGATCCAATGACATTGGACTCAATCAATATACCGCCTAATTTACGGGCGCCAGTAGCAGGGCCAATCCAAAGATCGTTTGGCCATTTAAGTCCGATTGACATTTTTCTTAAGGGATCTAACCCCCTCAAAATTCCCAAGCCAACAACCAACGACAAACCGGACCACATCATAGGATTCAGATTTAAGCCCAAGGAAAACGTAAGAGATTGACCAGGAACTGAATGCCAAACCTTGCCCCTTCGACCCTTGCCAGCTGTCTGTTCGTTGGCCAATAATAGGATGGGGTCTGTGTTTCCCTTCCTTGCCCTTCGCATCAATTCGTCATTAGTTGAGTCAACCTGAGCAAGAACCTCCACGCTAAAACCTGGGAGATCGGGCTCGACCTCCAACCACAAATCCTCAACAGGCCAGTTCAATCTGACTCACCTTTTAGTTTTAGGTGCCAAAAGTGTGCCTCTGCAAGTCTTAGCACCACACCAACAAGGAAATTCAGACTTAAGTTTTTTTGTATAAGGCTCATCTATTGTTAAACCGTAGTCATATGTCAACTCATCTCCAGATTTAATTTTCTTTAATGCCTTAATGTAAACCTCTTCGCCAATTTCATCTGCCTCGCAATTTGGATTGCATGAGTGATTTATCCAACGAGAAGCATTACCACCCACCCCGCCATCAATGACATGTTTATCATTGATGTGGAAATAAAAGGTGTGATTTGGCTCTTTTGGATTGTGAGGATGTCTTTTCTCGGCCGCTTTCCAGGTAATAATCTCACCCACATACTGAATGATCAATTCACCCTTTGGGATATCTTGAAGTGCGAAAACACCTTTGCCATGAACGCCTGAACGCCTGACTTGAATTCGTCGACCCAATAATTTTTCAGTCGCTTTTTTCATTACATTAAAAAGTAGTTAAGATTAGCCCTGCACAAAATTCGCAATAACAAGTAATAATCTCGGATTGTAGGTTCAACAAAGTACATGCAATCTTGAAAAATAAACTAAATGAGAATTTCAATTTGAGGAACGCATTCTAATGAGTAAGACTTTGGTTATTGCCGAAAAGCCATCCGTAGCTCAAGACATTGTTAAAGCACTAACGCCGCTTGCGGGTAAGTTTGAGAAGCATGATGATCACTTTGAAAACGACCAGTACTTGATCACCAGTGCGGTGGGTCATTTGCTTGAAATTCAAGCTCCAGAGGAGTTTGACGTCAAACGAGGCAAATGGAGTTTCGCAAATTTGCCAGTGATCCCACCCTATTTTGAACTAAAACCTGTTGAAAGAACCAAGCCGCGTTTAAACGCTGTGGTAAAGCTTGCGAAAAGAAAAGACGTAACAGATTTGGTAAATGCATGTGATGCGGGACGAGAGGGTGAGTTGATCTTTCGTTTGATCGAGCAATTTGCTGGGGGTAAGAAGCCACTAGAAAAGCCAGTGAAGCGGCTTTGGCTTCAAAGCATGACGCCCCAGGCGATAAGAGACGGATTTGAAAAACTTCGAACGAATAAACAAATGCAAGGGCTCGCTGATGCTGCTCGCTGTCGCTCTGAAGCCGATTGGTTGGTTGGTATCAACGGTACTCGAGCCTTTACGGCTTTTAATTCTAGAGACGGGGGCTTCTTCCTAACGACGGTTGGACGGGTTCAAACACCAACACTGAGTGTTGTGGTCGAGCGCGAGGAGTTGATTCGAAAATTTATTAGCCGTGACTACTGGGAGATACATGCGAGCTTTAAGGCTCAAGCGGGGAGTTATTCGGGCAAGTGGTTTGAGCCTAATCATAAAAAAAATGATGATGACTCAGAAAAGAAGGCTGACCGTGTTTGGAGTGAAAAAGAAGCTTTAGAAATAGCCAATCACCTCAAAGGCAAAACCGCTACCGTCACCGAAGAAAGTTCCCCCTCAAACAAAGGGAGTCCAGGACTTTTTGATCTTACTTCTCTACAAAGAGAGGCAAATAGCAGATTTGGTTTTTCCGCAAAAACCACTCTTGCGCTTGCACAAAGTTTGTATGAGCGGCATAAAGCATTAACTTATCCAAGAACTGACTCAAGGCATTTGCCTGAGGACTATCTGCCTACAGTTCACTCTACTTTTGAGATGATTGCGAATAGCTCCATGAAGCACCTAGCTCCATTTGCAAAAATCGCAATTGATAAAAAATATATAAAACCCAGTAAAAAGGTTTTTGATAACGCCAAAGTTAGCGATCACTTTGCCATCATTCCTACAGTTGAAGCACCCAGTGGATTATCTGAAGCTGAACAAAAGCTATACGATCTTGTTGTGCGTCGTTTTCTTGGCGTGTTCTATCCACCTGCAGAGTTTTTAATCACAACCCGCATCAGCAAGGTAGAGCATGCTGGACTTACGCATCATTTCAAAACCGAAGGCAAGATCTTGGTTAATCCAGGATGGCAAGCAATTTTTGGTAAGGAAGCGCAAGATGAGGACGACAAGGAAGCGGGACTTGTAGTGCTTCAAAGTGGTGAAAAACCATTGGTAGAAAGTGCTGAACCCAAGGCTCTAAAAACCCGACCCCCTGCTAGATACACCGAAGCCACACTCTTAGGGGCAATGGAGGGCGCGGGCAAACTCGTAGAGGATGAGGATCTTCGAGAGGCAATGATGGAGAAGGGTCTTGGAACACCTGCCACTCGTGCCGCGATTATAGAGGGCTTGCTCAATGAAAAATACATCATTCGTGATCTCAGAGAGCTTATTCCAACTGCTAAGGCCTTTCAATTGATGACTTTGCTACGAGGGCTTGGAGTTGAAGAATTGTCTCATCCAGCCTTAACCGGCGAATGGGAGCATAAATTAGCTCTCATCGAGCAAGGTAAACTTTCTCGCGAAAATTTCATGAAAGAAATTGCTGAGATGACCCAGCATATGGTCAAAAAAGCAAAAGAATATGACAGAGACACGATACCAGGAGACTATTCAACCCTAAGCACACCCTGCCCAAATTGTGGCGGAGTTGTAAAAGAAAATTACCGAAGATACAGCTGCTGCGGAAACACTGGCGATGCCGAGGGTTGCGGTTTTTCTTTTGGAAAAACACCTGGCGGGCGAACATTTGAACAAGACGAGGTTGAACAATTTATTCTTAACAAGAAAATCGGACCATTAGAGGGTTTTAGATCTAAAGCAGGTTGGCCTTTTACAGCGGAAATTGCACTCAAATTCAATGAAGAGGAAAAAAACTGGAAATTAGAGTTTGATTTTGGTGAGGATAAGAACGCAGAGACTGGCGAGATTGTTACCTTCGATGCAGCAGCAACTCTTGGCGCATGCCCCAAATGTAAGGCCCCTGTATTCGAGAGGGGTAGTAATTATGTTTGTTCAAAAAGCGTCCCCACTCTTGAGCAACCGACTCCAAGCTGCGACTTTAAAACTGGCAAAATCGTTCTACAACAGCCCATTGAGATTGAACAGCTCCAAAAGCTTTTGAATACTGGCAAAACAGATCTTCTCGATAAATTTGTTTCAATGCGCACAAGGAGGCCTTTTAAGGCCTACCTTAGCTGGGACGAAGAAGCGGGCAAAGTCAACTTTGCATTTGAACCGAGAAATAGTAAATATCCACCACGTAAAACCGCCCCTGCAAAAACTGCTAAAGGGACCCCAACCAAAAAAGCCACAATGAAAACAGCAAAAACTCCAAAAACCTCAGCCACTCCTCGTAAACAAAGTACAACGACACCTAGCACAAAACCAAACGAAGCATTGGCTGCAGTCATAGGGCCAGAAGCCGTGGCCAGAACTCAAATCATAAAGAAATTGTGGGATTACATCAAAGAACATAATCTTCAAGACCCGACAAACAAGAGAAACATTTTGGCTGACGCCAAACTAAAAATAGTTTTTGGTAAAGATTCTGTGACGATGTTCGAACTTGCCGGTATTGTGGGTAAAAATTTAGTTCCTGTTGCGTAAAATTTCAATATTTTAAGTTTGCCCTTCTGACGCATACAATTGCAGGTTTACTTGAAGAGGTGAATAGGATCCTTGAAATCTTGTTCACCCTTTTGTTTTTTAAATACGGGCTCATTTGCCCATTTAGGAGTTCGATGTGTTGATTTCTTCCGCTTATGCCCAAACTGCACCTGCTGCTACCCCAGCCGGAAATGATTTAAGCTCTTCTTTGATGAGCATGTTGCCACTTTTATTAATGTTTGCAGTGTTGTATTTTGTGATGATTCGCCCACAAATGAAACGACAAAAAGAGCACAAAACTATGTTGGAATCTCTTGCAAAAGGTGACGAAGTTGCTACATCTGGCGGTCTTTTAGGTAAAGTAACTTTACTTGGGGAACAACAAATTGGTCTAGAAATTGCCTCTGGAGTTGTGGTTCATTTACAAAGAAGTGCCGTTGTGCAAGTATTGCCCAAAGGTTCTTTAAAATAACTGTTTTCAATGTCCGATTCAACTCTGGTTTTTGACCCGGACATTGTTTAATGACGCATCTTTTGATCTAATTCAATTGATCATGTTGAGCCATCTTTTAAAGTCTAATCAGCTTTAGCTTGTATCCAGGCCTTGCTTTTGCCCAACTACGCTCTAATAATTATTTAAAAGCCACCACTATCAAAAATTAAAGATATGAACCGCTATCCCATTTGGAAATACATAGTCATCGTTGTCGCCCTTTTGGTGGGGGCTCTGTATACATTACCTAACTTTTTTGGTGAGGCCCCAGCGGTTCAAATTTCTGCAGCTAAGAGTATTTTCACAGTAGACGCCTCAGTCCAGTCCAAAGTTAAAGAGGCCCTTGAGAATGCCTCCCTACCACCAACAAGCATTAATTTGGATGCAGGTCGCTCATTAAAAGTAGGCTTTGACAGCACAGACTCCCAATTAAAAGCAAAAGAGTTGATACAAAAAACACTAAATGCTAATGTCGACAACCCTTCTTACATAGTCGCTTTAAACCTGATCCCAAGATCTCCATCTTGGATCTCAAATTTACATGCAGATCCAATGTATTTAGGTCTTGATTTGAGAGGTGGTGTGCACTTCATGTTGCAAGTCGATATGCAGGCCGCACTGACGAAAAGAGCAGAATCTTTGGCCGGGGATATTCGAGGTCAATTGAGAGAGAGAAATATTAGACACAGTGGAATATCCCGAGATGGTCAAGTCATTGAAATTGTATTTAAGGACAAAGCAACCGCGGATGAAGCCTCTCGCACTATTAAAGATCAATTTTTAGAATTACAAACCACACAAGAACCATCTAACGGTGAAATCAAACTTCGCGCTACTCTTTTACCGCAAGCCGCGAAGAAGATTCAAGAGCAAGCTTTAAAGCAAAACATTACAACACTTCACAACAGGATCAATGAGCTTGGTGTATCGGAGCCTGTTATTCAACAACAAGGTCTTGACCGCATTGTGGTTCAATTACCCGGGGTACAAGATACCGCTAAGGCCAAAGATATTCTTGGAAGAACAGCCACTCTTGAGGTGCGCTTAGTTGATGAGAGCGCAGAGGCAAGGAGCGCCGAAACAAACAACGGTCTAGTGCCTTTTGGAAGTGAGCGCTTTCCTGACAGAAACGGCTTAGCCGTTGTAGTAAAAAAACAAGTCATATTGACCGGTGAAAACCTAACTGATGCGCAACCAGGTTTTGATAACCAAACTCAAGAAGCTGCTGTTCACCTCACGCTAGATGCGAAGGGCGCTAGAGTCTTTAGAGACATTACCCGTGAAAACGTGGGCAAACGAATGGCAATTTTGTTATTCGAAAAAGGGAAGGGGGAAGTTGTAACCGCCCCAGTTATTCGTACTGAGATAGGCGGTGGACGAGTTCAAATAACTGGTCATATGAACACAGTTGAAGCCAACGATACCGCTCTATTACTTAGAGCCGGCTCTCTTGCCGCACCCATGGAGATTATTGAAGAAAGAACCATTGGACCTAGCCTTGGTGCGGAAAATATTGCAAAAGGTTTTGACAGCGTAACTTGGGGGTTTGTCGCAGTAGCTACATTTATGTGTATTTACTATCTATTATTTGGAATTTTCTCAAGTATTGCCCTTGCCGTTAACTTAATGTTGCTTGTTGCTATTTTGTCTATGTTACAGGCCACATTGACACTTCCAGGTATGGCGGCAATGGCCTTAGTTTTAGGAATGGCGATAGATGCAAACGTTTTAATTAATGAAAGAGTCAGAGAGGAGCTCCGCAACGGGGCGGCACCACAAACAGCAATTCTTAATGGATATGAAAGAGCTTGGTCTACGATCTTAGACTCTAACGTTACGACTTTGATTGCGGGTTTATCACTTCTTGCATTCGGCTCAGGACCTGTTCGCGGCTTTGCCGTAGTACATTGCTTGGGTATATTGACTAGTATGTTCTCAGCTGTCTTCTTCTCTAGAGGCTTAGTTAACCTTTGGTATGGTCAAAAACAAAGGTTGCAAACCGTTTCAATTGGTACGGTGTGGCGCCCGAGTGGGTCAGATACCAATTCAATCGCATCAAACGAAAAATCGACCCAGTCAACAAATAAGAATTAATCGAGAAAGTAACATGGAATTTTTTAAGATTCGCCGAGATATCCCTTTTATGCGGCATGCGCTTGCATTCAACGCAGTTTCATTCATAACTTTTTTAGCCGCTATTTTCTTTCTTTTTAGCAAAGGTTTGCACCTCTCTGTTGAATTTACAGGAGGTACTTTAGTAGAGGTTAATTTTGCGCAAAGTGTTAATTTAGATGATTTACGAAACAGAATCAATACCCTTGGTTACAACGATTTACAAATTCAAAACTTCGGCTCTACTCGTGATATTTTGATCCGCATGCCAGTTATTAAAGGTGTGGCGTCTAGTGAGCAAAGCACCAAAGTAATGGAGTTACTTAAAGAAGCTGATCCGAGTGCTGTCCTGAGGAGAAGTGAGTTCGTAGGGCCACAAGTCGGAGATGAGCTTGCTGTTGACGGCTTAAAAGCGTTAGTTTGCGTTATTGTTGGAATAATGATTTATTTGGCCATTCGCTTTGAATGGAAATATGCTGTTGCAGGCATTATTGCGAATCTTCATGACGTGATTATTATCTTGGGCTTTTTTGCGGCATTTCAGTGGGAGTTTTCTTTGCCGGTGTTAGCTGCAGTTCTTGCAGTGCTCGGGTATTCAGTTAATGAGTCAGTAGTTATTTTTGATCGTATTAGAGAAAACTTTAAAAGGCTGCGAAAACTCCAAACTGTTGCGATTATTGACAACGCTATTACTTCGACTATGAGTAGAACCATCATCACTCACGGATGTACTCAGTTAATGGTTTTATCAATGTTACTTTTTGGTGGTGAGACGCTTCATTATTTTGCACTAGCTTTAACTATTGGTATATTGTTTGGAATTTATTCTTCTGTCTTCGTTGCTGCGGCCTTGGCGATGTGGCTTGGCATTAAAAGAGAAGATTTAATTAAAAACAATTCCTCGGGTGGTGATCTGGATCCTAATGACCCTAACTCAGGAGCGGTAGTTTAATTATCTAATTAAGAATTGTGATTGTGGGGGGAGTCAAACTCCTCAAACACAATCACTATACTGTACTAATCAGATTAATGTGAAACTCTATCATCATCGTCACAAAGCTCATCTAGTATGAGAACGTCTGGTTCTATTCCGAAACTCCAGTAAACCATCAAAATAATAATCTTAAAGTCATCTAGGGTAATCTCCTCAACGGGTGACGCCATAGCTCTATCTAATACGATTTCTCGCATTGCACAAGGCATTACGCCCGCATTCTCTAGAAACTTCAAAAATCCAACGCACTCTACGCCAAGTCGATAGAGTTCATTTTGCGAGTAAACACGAAGACTGTCCGGCGATGGATCGATTGACAGGGGTTGTGGTTGTCTAGAGACTGATGTATCTAAATTAGATTTGGGAGCAATATCTATAAAGTCAGTGCTTTTTGATGCTGCATCTAGGCCTTCTAGCCAATGCAGTGCTTGCTCAATTTCATCGCCCTCAAATCCGGCGGCGGTTAATCGTCGCCCCAGAAGAGGGAGCTCTGGACAAGCATCAGCTTCCCAGTAATGTTCATAGACAAAAACAAGAACATCAAACATATGAATCCACTATACCTGGATTTTTGCTATTTTTCAATCCAACCTAAAAAAAATTTAAATTAATGCTTTTTTATTTAGTTCATCTGCTCATATTTAATTGTTAAAGAATTAATCTGGTTAAGATCATTTCCTCAAAATGAATTGAACTATTCTCAAGCTCATATGACACAATTTGTTAAATAGACGAAAATATACCTATGGCTTTATTGAACATTCTTTGCTACCCCGACCCCCGTTTGTATACAGTTGCTCGATCAGTTGCTGAAGTAACGCCTGCGATAGTTACTTTGATTGATGACATGATTGAGACCATGTATGACTCCAACGGCATTGGTTTGGCAGCCACTCAAGTTGATGTACATCAGCGAATAATTGTTATTGATGTCTCTGATAACAGGGACTCCCCCATTGTTTTAATAAATCCTGAAATTCTTTGGGCACATCCTGATCGAGTAAAGGGGGATGAGGGTTGTTTGTCTGTCCCAAATACATATGATTTAATTGAACGCGCTATAGAGGTAAGGGTCGCCGCAATGGATAAAACAGGTCAGACTCGAGAGATTCATGCAAAAGAGTTATTAGCAGTATGCGTACAACATGAAATGGATCACTTAGAGGGAAAGGTTTTCGTAGATTATTTGTCTACATTAAAGCGCAATAGAATCAAAACGAAAATGTTAAAACTACAACGTGAACAAAGCCGTTGAGCCCCGCCATACCCCCACAATCTCTGCCTTGCGCGAATGAGTTACCTCCTTTGAGGGTAATATTTGCAGGTACGCCTGAATTTGCACTGAAGGCACTTGAGCTTTTACACAGCTCAGAACCTCGCCGTGCAATAGTTGTTGGCGTTCTCTCTCAACCCGATCGCCCAGCGGGTAGAGGGATGAAGTTACAAGCATCGGTCGTCAAACAATTCGCAATCGATAGCCAAATTCCTTGTTCTCAACCCAGGAGCCTTCGCTTAGACGGGAAATATCCAGAGGATGCAGTTGCGGCTCAAAAATTCATAATAGATTTAAAGCCAGACGTGATCATCGTTGCTGCTTATGGTCTCATACTGCCCAATTGGGTACTTCAAAGCGCACCCCTGGGATGCTTGAATATTCACGCCTCACTATTACCCCGTTGGCGCGGCGCAGCCCCTATTCATCGCGCTATTGAGGCAGGAGATTTAAAAACCGGAATTTGTATTATGCAAATGGATCAGGGTTTAGATACTGGTCCTATATTAATGTCGCAAGAGTTAGAAATTGAGCCATTTGAGACAACGGCTTCAATGCATGACAAACTCGCAACAAGTGGTGCGTTATTACTTTTAGAAACACTCACCCGTATCAGCAGCTTAAAACCAATAGCCCAATCAACTGACGGGATCATTTATGCGCACAAAATTGAAAAGGCTGAAACCTGGATCGATTGGTCGAAAAGCTCAATACAGATTGAGAGAAAGTTAAGGGCGTTTACACCCGCCCCAGGACTTCAATCCTCTTTGAACGGTGAAACACTTAAGATTTGGTCTGCAATTAGTTTAAACGACGTCATAACGCTAGATACTGACCCAAAGTCGAGGCCTGGTTCAATCGTAAAAATTTCATCAAACTCAATAGATGTTCTAACCGGGGATGGTCTTTTGCGTATTACGGAGTTGCAAAAAGCCGGTGCCAAGCGCTTAGCGGTATCTTCTTTCATCCAGGGGTCTCCGATTCCTCAGGGCTCTTGTTTTGAATCTGGCTCTCGCCAATTTTCTTAAGGCTAATGGGCCAAAGTAATCCATGTTTTTTATAAAAGAAAACTACTCTCACCCAGCATTCAAAGTGGGCATGAGAGATATCAGCAGTGCCGCTCCAGGTGTAGCGGCTTGGGGGATGATGATTGGTGTAAGTATGATTCAATCCGGTATGAGTGTGGTTGACTCAGTTGCGATGACTCTGCTTGTCTTCGCAGGAAGCTCTCAACTTGCTGCAATCCCATTGATCGTTGTGGGTGCGCCTCTTTGGGTAATTTGGGCAACCGCCTTTTGTGTCAACTTGCGCTTTGTCGTATTCAGCGCCCATTTGCGAGGGTATATGATGAGTTGGCCCAGATGGCAAAGACTATGCGCAGCCTACTTGACGGCAGATTTATCTTATGTCCAGTTTGTCAGACGTTTTCAAAGTCCTTCAACGGAACCTGAGGGGCAACGAGTTGAGCAGGCTTATTTGGCAGGAAACTGCTTTGTCAACTGGTCAAGTTGGATGATGGCTAGTCTGTTTGGAATAGCATTAGCTCACTACATACCGATTCAATGGGGGCTTGGATTTGCAGGTGTTTTAGCACTTATTGGAGTCACATGCTCATTGGCCAACTCTTTGCTTAAAGTCATCTCCTGCGTCGCAGGAGGGTGTGTTGCAACAGTTTATTTTTTACTCCCCTTAAAGCTCAATATACTTTTAGCAATAATCTGTTCGGTATGTACTTGCCTTTTACTCGAGGAGATTTACATTCGGAATAAAAAATCGAGCACGGGCGCATCCAATGACTGAAGCTTGGAATATGCTGTGCATTTTTGGGCTTGCCTTGATAACCTTAGTCACGCGCTCATTTTTCTTCATATCAGATAAACATTGGAAATTGCCAGAGGGTGTAGTGCGAGGACTTCAATTTGCACCTATTGCAGCGTTGTCAGCGGTGATATTTCCTGAGATATTTGTCTGGCAAGGTGAGTTTGCCCTTCCATTAACGAATGCGAAAATCTACGGAGCCCTCGCGGGTGCTGTATTTTTTATTATTAAACGAGGGCAAGGGCAAGCAGTCTTTGGTACGATCGTGGTGGGTATGTGCGTATACATTCCACTTCATTTAGGTCTCGGTTGGAATTAATTTGTGAAATTCGAGTAATTTTTTATCTTCAAAATGATTAACAAAATTGTCAACTCAATATCCGAAGCTATTACCAGTATTCAATCTGGTGCTTCTGTCATGGTCGGTGGCTTTGGAACCGCTGGGATACCCAACGAACTCATAGAGGGTTTTATTCAGATATTGAATGACAAGGATATCCGAAACCTAACAATCATCAATAACAATGCTGGAAATGGGGACGCAGGTCTTGCAGCCTTGCTTAAAACAGAGAGAGTTCAGAAAATTATCTGTAGCTATCCTCGCTCGACTGACTCTTATGTCTTTGATTCTCTCTACAAGGCCGGCAAAATTGAGCTGGAGTTGGTGCCTCAAGGTAATTTATCTGAACGCATCCGAGCTGCAGGTGCTGGGATAGGAGCATTTTTTACCCCAACTGGCTACGGTACAGAGTTGGCAAAACACAGCGACGGCACATCCAAAGAGACTCGGGAAATCAATGGTCGAATGTATGTTTTAGAGTATCCCATTCACGCAGATTTTGCGCTCATTAAAGCTTACAAAGGAGACAGATGGGGCAATCTCACTTACAGAAAATCGGCTCGCAACTTTGGACCCTCTATGGCAATGGCAGCCAAGTGCACAGTAGCCTCTGTTTATGAAATACTAGAGCTAGGAGACCTTGATCCTGAGAGTATCGTTACGCCAGGTATTTTTGTGAATAAAATAATTTTAGTCCCAGAGACAAGTCACAAAGTACCATAAACCAAAAGTCTAATTTCATGAATTACAAAACCAGAACAAAAGACGCCATTGCAGCTCTTATCGCTAAAGACATCCCAGCTGGCGCATATGTCAATTTAGGAATTGGAATGCCTGTTATGGTTGCAAACCATATACCTGCTGAGTCTGAGGTTTGCCTTCACAGTGAAAACGGTATCTTGGGCATGGGTCCAACTCCTAAAAAAGGTGAAGAAGATTATGACCTTATCAATGCTGGAAAACAACCAGTAACATTATTAGCAGGCGGCTCATATTTTCATCATACTGATAGTTTTGCAATGATGAGAGCGGGTCACCTTGACATCTGTGTTCTTGGTGCGTTTCAAGTGTCCACCCATGGGGACCTTGCCAACTGGCACACGGGTCTACCTGAGGATATCCCTGCTGTTGGTGGAGCGATGGATTTGGCCATAGGGGCAAAACAAACTTGGGTAATGATGGACTTATTAACCAAATCCGGTCAAAGTAAAATCGTTGCTCAGTGCACTTATCCCCTTACAGGACTTGGCTGTGTTAAAAGAGTTTATACAGATCATGCAACCTTTGAATGTTCCAAAGATGGAATCTCAGTGATCGATACTGTAGAGGGCCTAAGCATTGCAGAGCTTGAAGGCATTACTGGAATTTCGTTGAAAAGCAAAAATTAAAAGTTGGAGACTTTGAATGAACATTATTCGCTTTAAAGATTTATGTGAGGACGGACAAGTTAATGGTAAACGTGTCTTTATAAGAGCCGACATGAACGTCCCAATTGACAAAGACGGTCAAATCACAGAGGACACTCGTATTAAAGCTTCTATACCCTGCATTCAAATGGCTCTCAAAGCAGGTGCGGCTGTAATGGTCACCTCTCATCTAGGTCGTCCAACAGAGGGGGTGCTAAACAAGGAAGACTCTTTAATAAATGTAAGTAAAAGAATGAGTGAGTTGCTCGGCGCTCAAGTGGAGCTTCGAACAGACTGGATTAAAGGCGTCCGTGTTAATCCAGGGCAAGTCGTGCTTTTAGAAAATTGCCGTACCAATGTAGGTGAGAAAAAAAATGATTCAACTCTAGCAAAGCAAATGGCTGCACTTTGCGATATTTATGTAAATGATGCTTTTGGGACTGCGCACCGTGCAGAGGGAACAACCTACGGCATTGCTGAGTATGCGCCTATTGCTTGTGCAGGTCCTTTGCTATCGGCAGAAATTGACGCCATCTCCAAAGCCCTAGCTAATCCGAAAAGACCGCTTGTTGCTATTGTTGCTGGATCAAAGGTTTCTACAAAACTAACCATCTTAGAGTCTCTTGCTGATAAAGTAGATCAACTAATAGTTGGTGGAGGCATAGCCAACACTTTTTTACTAGCAAGCGGACATTCCATTGGAAAAAGCTATGCGGAACCAGGTTTAGTGAATCAAGCGCTCGCTATTATGAAAACAATGAAGTCAAGAGGCGCTGAGGTACCTCTTCCCACTGATGTAGTAGTTGCTAAAGGATTTGATGCAAATTCTCCTGCAAGCATTAAATCAATACAAAATATTGAAGATGATGATTTGATTCTAGATATTGGACCTAATACCGCAGAGTCTTTAAGCACTCAATTACTTAAAGCGGGGACAATTGTTTGGAATGGGCCTGTAGGTGTTTTTGAGTTTGCTGCTTTTGAAAACGGCACAAAAACCATTGCAAAAGCAATAGCCGCATCTAAGGCTTTTACGCTTGCCGGTGGCGGAGACACATTGGCAGCAATTGCAAAATATGGAATTGAAAAGAATGTCGACTACATCTCCACCGGAGGAGGGGCGTTTTTAGAGGTTCTTGAGGGTAAAACTTTGCCTGCGTTTGAAATTTTACTCAAGCGTGCAGAGCACAAATAAGCGCTAATTTCTGATTAAGGATTGGTTTTAAGAATAAAACCAATTCCCTTATTTTTTAATCTTTTAATTAGACTCAGCCGCGCTAGATGTAAGAGGATGGGGAACGCTAGTAAAGTGCCCCTTGTAATCAGTCCAACATTTGTGTGTGAAGTCATATAACTTACAAGACTTAGCAGTTTCAAAGTACCAAGACCAAGAAAAGGGTTGAATAATAATCCGCTCAGGCAGCAACTCTTCTAGTTTGGATTGGGCTGCTTTGAGCTTGTAAAGAGGGATGCTCATGTCTACGTGGTGTGCAGTGTGCTCCATGATGTGGTGCATCAAGGCGCCAATTCTGAAGGGAAAGGTCAAATGTACTGTGGTGGACACAAAAGGCTGAGCTTTCGACCAAGCACTCCGGTCGTCATGCCAAGAAACTTTGACATGCGTGTGATGAACGTAGACTACGAAACCGATCATTGCGCACCAAAACATAAATGGCACAAAAACCGTGGTGAATAAGACCCACAATACCGACTGATTCGTCAGTAACGCAGCTGTAATACTAAGAGCCAACCAAACTCCAGCAAACCCACAGACCAATAAATTGTCTTGGATAAAAATTGCTCTTTGTGTTGGCATTTGCTCCTTGGTAGGAAAAATCATTTTTTTCCACCAAATCTCGATCATGTAGTAGATCCCTGGGGCCCAGCCGCTTCTGTAAAGACGGTCACGCATACGTGACAAAAAGCCTAGTTGAGAATATTCTTCTTTGGTTAGAGGGGCCCAAACAAAATCAAACCCTTTTAGATTGGTGTAACCGTGATGCACAACATTGTGCCCAATATCCCACAAACTAAAGGGAGTGAGAGAAGGCAAAAATGCAATGCGGCCTAGCCATTTGTTCAGTGTACGGTGGGGGGTAAGACTTTGATGACAGGCGTCATGCCCAATAATAAATAGGCGTCCAATACAAAATCCAGCGGCAATGGAGCATAAAAGCTGCTGCCAAGCTGCATCAAACAAAACAGCACCCGCCATAAAGCCAGCCCAGACAATATAGTCCACTACTAACATTGTTAAAGCATTAAGGGTTGTTTTTGCCGACAATGGAAGTAGCCACTCGCGGATTATCTTCCTGTGCGGTATTGGCTCCCCAGGAGGAATTGGTAATTCAGGTGAATTCATATTGTGGATCTCTCAAATTCGTTTTAGCTTAAACGTGGATGTGCCTTAAGCACACAGCCGTTTAAAATTTATGTCTTATTGTAACCATCATGCTGTAGAAATGGAAGTTTGTGCTTATAGCCTTTTAATTTGTAATTGCATTGCAGTGTCTTGAAGCCCAGATCAGCACTTTGCTAACGTATCACGCCCTTGTAAGCGGTACAAACAAATGATTCAAATACTGAATTAACAGGGCTGTTTACCCGAGTACTTTTTGTCATCATTTCATGTGAAAATCATCATTTTTACTGGCTCTAGGTTATAAAAATGAAGACACGTCGCGCAACCAAAATCGTTGCAACTCTTGGCCCCGCATCAAACGATCCTGCGTTATTAGAAAAAATGATTCTTGCTGGGGTTAATGTAGTTCGCTTGAACTTTAGTCACGGCAAACCGCAAGATCACATTGATATGGCAAAAAGGGTCAGGGACATATCAGCTAAAACCGGTATTGAGGTGGCCATCATGGCGGATCTGCAGGGTCCAAAAATTAGGGTTGGTAAATTTGCCGATGGCTTTGTCATGTTGAAAGGGGGCGAAAGTTTTATCTTAGATGCGTCACGGGAGCCTCTAGGCGATATCGGCGGAGTGGGGCTGGACTATAAAGAGTTGCCACAAGACGTTCGCTCAGAAGACGTTTTACTACTCAATGACGGAATGATTGTTTTAAAAGTTGAGAAAGTAATTGGCGAACAAATTCACACCAAAGTCATTACTGGAGGGAAGCTATCAAACAACAAGGGCATCAATAAACAAGGCGGCGGGCTCAGCGCTGCAGCACTTACGTCCAAGGATATGGAGGACATCAAAACCGCGATGAGCTTTCAAGCTGATTACGTTGCTGTTAGTTTTCCCAAAAATGCAACAGATATGGAGATGGCTCGCCAACTCACAACCGTTGCTGCGGCTCCATTTAAGCACAAACCCGGCTTGATCGCAAAAATTGAACGCGCGGAGGCTATTCCTAACTTAGAAGAGATTTTGAGGGCAAGTGACGGCATCATGGTCGCCAGGGGGGACTTGGCCGTTGAAGTGGGAAATGCGACAGTTCCAGCACTTCAGAAAAGAATGATCAAACTAGCCCGAGAAGCTGATAAATTGGTGATAACTGCAACTCAAATGATGGAGAGCATGATCTCCAACCCCTCCCCAACTAGGGCCGAGGTTAGCGATGTTGCAAATGCTGTTCTGGACGGCACGGACGCGGTGATGTTGAGCGCGGAGACCGCGGCTGGCAGCTTTCCACTTGAAACGGTCGAGCAGATGGCACAAATCTGTGTCGCAGCTGAAGCGGCTGAAGTCGTCGAGCTTGATAACGACTTTCTCGGTAAAACTTTTACTCGAATAGACCAAACTATTGCCTTAGGTGCATTGTTTACTGCTCACCACCTTGGAGCTAAAGCATTGATTGCGCTGACTGAGTCTGGATCTACGCCTTTGTGGATGAGTAGGCACAAAATTCATATCCCGATCTACGCCCTCACCCATAAATTAAGCACTCAACGCAAAATGGCCTTATTTAGGAATGTAGATGCTTTACTGCTTGATACAAGCCTTGATAGAGACACTGCACTAGCTCAAGCGGAAAAGCACCTTAAAACGCAAAATATTTTTCAAAAAGGTGATGTTTATGCCATTACTTGCGGGGAGCCTATGGGGTCTCCAGGGGGTACAAATATGCTCAAAATTAGTGAAGTTTCTTAACTTTTGAGCTCCAACTCTCCAAGAATTATCTTAATAGGTCTTGTAGAATTAAAATAAGTACACAAAATTCCTAAACCTTTTTCACTTCAAATACTCATATGCCACTCGTCTCTTTACGCGAACTACTCGATCATGCCGCTGAAAATACTTATGGAATTCCAGCCTTCAATGTTAACAATCTTGAACAAGTTCAAGCCATTATGGACGCTGCGAATGAAACAGGAGCTCCGGTGATCATGCAGGCAAGTGCTGGAGCCAGAAAATATGCGGGTGAAGGTTTTTTAAAACACTTAATTCAAGCGGCTGTTGAGACGTATCCTCACATTCCAGTTGTTATGCACCAAGACCATGGGCAAAGTCCAGATATCTGTTCAGGTGCGATTGATTTAGGATTTAGCTCAGTGATGATGGACGGCTCATTAATGGCAGATGGAAAAACCATTGCCTCTTATGAATACAACACTGATGTTACTAAAAAGGTTGTCCAAATGGCCCACAAGCTAGGTGTGAGCGTTGAAGGCGAGCTAGGCTGTCTGGGCAGTCTGGAGACGATGAAGGGCGACAAAGAGGACGGACACGGCACAGATGCCACAATGACCAGGGAACAACTCTTAACAGACCCTGAGCAAGCAGCAGATTTTGTAAAGAACACACAAGTCGACGCTCTTGCAATTGCAATTGGGACCAGCCACGGAGCTTACAAATTCTCTCGCAAACCTACCGGTGACATCCTAGCAATTGAACGTATTAAAGAAATTAATCGACGTATCCCCAATACCCACTTGGTAATGCACGGGTCATCGTCTGTCCCCCAAGATTTGCTAGCAAAAATTCGCGAGTTTGGTGGGAACATGAAGGAGACCTACGGGGTACCTGTAGAAGAAATTCAGCATGCAATCAAATTCGGCGTAAGAAAGATTAACATTGACACGGACATACGTTTGGCCATGACGGCGGCAGTACGTGAGTTTTTCAATAAAAACCCAGAGAAATTTGATCCTCGAGAGTTTTTGAAGCCCGCCAGAGAGGCCGCAAAAATTTTGTGCAAACAGCGCTACATTGAATTTGGGTGTGAAGGTCAGGGACCTAAAGTCAAAGGTCAATCATTATCAGTCATTGCGTCTAAATATGCGAGCGGCGCACTCGCGCCAGTGGTTCAATAAAATACGTACATATTTAGTGTAGGCGTCACCCAAAAGTGGCGCCTATTTTTATTTAATCATTTATAAATAATTTCTCCCCTATGTCTGTCGCTTTGCACTCCTCAAATCTGAAATCACTGCCCCTTCTTGCTAGAGGAAAGGTTAGGGACAACTACGCAGTTGGAGAAGACAAAATATTAATGGTTGCTAGCGATCGAATTAGTGCATATGATGTAGTAATGGGCGAGGCCATACCAGGCAAAGGGGCACTGTTAACCCAGATGGCTTTATTCTGGTTTGACAAGCTTGGACCTAAAGGTTTGAACATTTGTCCAAATCATCTCACAGGTGAAGATCCAACCCAGTTTGTAAGCCAAGAAGAGACCGAACAAGTACTGGGTCGATCGATGCTCGTAAAGCGTTTAACTCCACTGCCTATTGAGGCTGTTGTGAGGGGGTATTTGGCAGGAAGTGGTTGGAGTGAGTACCAAATAGGACAAAATGTCTGTGGTGTTCCTTTGCCCGCGCATTTACAAAATGCATCTCGGCTCAGTGATCCCATTTTCACTCCTGCTGCTAAAGCGGAGGCGGGCGAACATGACGAGAACATTACTTTTAATCAAGTAGTTGATAAAGTAGGACTAGCTTTAGCGAACAAAGTCAGGGAATACAGTATCAATTTGTATCTTGCTGCCAGTGAGATCGCTGCAAAAGCTGGGATCATAATTGCAGACACCAAATTTGAATTTGGACTTGATCATGACGGAACTCTGGTCTTAATGGATGAGATCCTCACCCCGGACTCCTCAAGGTATTGGCCTGCTGAGGATTACAAAGTTGGCTCAAACCCACCTAGTTTTGACAAGCAGTTTTTAAGAGATTGGCTAAATACCTGCACTGTTAATGGATTGCCTTGGAATAAAACCCCTCCTGCACCACCCCTCCCACAGGACATAATCTTGAAAACAGCAGAAAAATACCAGGAAGCCTGGATACGACTTAGCAAGTAGTCGTGATCTGTTCCTAAATTCTCTTAAAACTCGCTATTTAGTTAAGCGCCATACTGAGTTTTCTACGGTATTTTGAGACCAATTCTGCTTGAGGATCTTTAGTTGCTGTGCTGTTGCCAGTAAGCTCAATGCCCCCTGCAGATTTGTTATTCATCGACTCGGTAGCTTTGGGTTTTGAAGGACTCATTAATTCCAAAATCGCAACGTATGTTTTTCTTGCAATTTCTTTCTCCCAAACCTTGTCTCGCATAATGATCTCCAACAACTCCTCCATTGCTTGAGTCATCTCCCCCGATGCGATTAAAACCCGGGCTTTTGCTAGCCGGGTGTCAAAGTCTCTTTTATTGGCTGAAATTAAAGTGTCAAACTGCTCCATTTTCCAGTCGCCTCTTTTGTCCTTTGTGGCAAAAACCAGAGCTTCTAGCCAATGATTTAGAGCATCAAATCTAAGTTGCAATGGAATTTGAGCCAAGGAAGGAGCCAATGCTCTGCGCGCAGCGTCTAAATCGCCAATAGAAATTAATAATTTAACGTAGTCATAACGGGCTTCGTCATTGGCGGGATTTATTGCTAATGCCTCTTGTAGTTTGGATAAAGCGGCATTAGTGTCGCCTGCCTCAAGAAGCTCTTCTGCTAACTCTAGGTCCTCTTGGACGACCAAATCGGCGTCTGAAGGCAAGTGTTTATCTAAAAACTCTTTGACTTTGGACTCAGGCAACGCGCCCATGAAGCCGTCTAATGGACGGCCATCCTTCATTAAGACACACGTTGGAATACTTCTCACTCCAAAAGCGGCGGCAAGTTGCTGTTGATCATCAGAATTGATTTTGACAAGTTTGAAGCGTCCACCATAATCGACCTCCAGTTTTTCTAAAACTGGGCCCAACGATTTGCAAGGCCCGCACCAAGGAGCCCAAAAGTCAACCAAAACTGGGGTTTTTGAGGATTCTTCAATTACGTCAGACTCAAAATTTTCTTCTGTTACATCTATCATAGGTAATACTCGATCATTGAAACCGTAAAATCAATATTTATTGCCATTTTGTTGGCATAACAAAAATTCTCTTTTAATATGAAAACACCGATTATCGCCGTAGTCATGGGCTCCCAATCAGATTGGGAAACCATGGAACATGCAACGCGTATTCTGCACGAGTTTAGTATTCCTTTTGAGACACAAGTCTTATCTGCTCATAGAATGCCGGATGCAATGTTTGCATTTGCTGAAAAAGCACTAAATCGTGGTTTAAAAGCGATTATTGCTGGCGCTGGAGGGGCTGCACATTTACCGGGAATGTTGGCTGCTAAAACTACAGTTCCCGTACTTGGCGTTCCGGTATCTAGTCGTCACTTAAACGGAGTCGACTCCCTTCACAGCATAGTTCAGATGCCAAAGGGTGTTCCAGTTGCAACTTTTGCAATCGGAACTGCTGGGGCGGCAAACGCTGCTTTGTTTGCCATAGCCATGTTGGCTATTGACGACTCAGCAGTTCAGGCAAAACTTTTGGCTTTTCGCGAACGCCAAACAAAAGAGGCTACGGACTCTAAATTACCGCCCCTTAATTAATTTCACGGGTTCGAATCAAAAGCCGCCTCATTGCAAATTTTTCAAATGAATCTCAAACCTCATGTTAAACCCCTTTTACCTGGTGCCACTTTGGGGGTTTTAGGCGGTGGACAATTGGGCAGGATGTTTGTGCACTGTGCGCAAAAGATGGGCTATAAAACTGCGGTCCTTGACCCTGACCCGCAAAGTCCAGCAGGCTTGGTAAGTCATCATCACATAGTCAATGATTTTACCGACCAAGACGCGCTAGCAAAGTTTGGACACTTATGTGACGCGGTTACTACTGAGTTTGAAAACGTTCCTGCACAAGCTCTGGATACGCTTTCAAAACTGATTGTCGTCAACCCCAGCGGATTAGCCGTTTCAATAGCTCAAGACAGAATAAGGGAAAAGCAACATTTTATAAATTGCAATGTACCAGTAGCGCCTCATGTTTTTATAAATACCGAAGAAGACCTGCGCATGGTAAGAGTCCAACATCTTCCAGGAATTCTCAAAACAGCACGTTTAGGCTATGACGGCAAAGGACAAATTCGCGTGAGGAGCTTAGAAGAGGTTTCTAATGCTTGGCTGAATTTAAAGGAGTATTCAGGCTCACCCATGCCCTGCGTTTTAGAAAAGCTTTTGCCTTTAGAGCTTGAGTGCTCGATTATTTTAGGCAGAAAAAGCAATGGACAGATAGTTCATTTACCGCCTCAAAAAAATATTCACAGAGATGGAATCTTGGCTTTAACTCAAGTGTACGACGGCTGCCTATCCTTAGCTCTTTCTTTGAAAATCATTGAATATGCAAAATCCATTGCAAACGAACTGGATTACGTAGGCGTTTTGTGTGTCGAGTTTTTCGTCCTAAATAACGGCAACGATTCGCAGGACCCATACACGCTCGTTGTTAATGAGATTGCCCCAAGGCCGCATAACAGTGGGCATTACAGTGTAGAAGCCTGCGATGTATCTCAATTTGAACTGCAGGTGCGCTGTTTGACGGATATGCCCTTGATTTCGCCTCGCCAACACAGCCCAGCTTTAATGCTCAACTTACTTGGAGACCTATGGGCTCAAGCAGACCAATCAAATGATTTACAAAATCAGTCGCACTCTTGGAAAGAACCAGACTGGGAAGCTATCTTAAACATCAAAGGTGCACACTTAAACTTATACGGCAAGGCATCTCCTCGTAAGTCTCGCAAAATGGGACATATTACATTTACTGGGGACAGCGTCACAGAACTTTATGATAACTTAGCCCTGGCAATCCAAATTTTAGGCATAGAGCCTTTTGATAAGCCATGATTTTTCCTGGTCAAAACTCAGAGGCTTTAAAAAAGGCGGCCCATTTAATTTGCTCCGGAGAACTCGTTGGATTACCAACAGAGACCGTATACGGCCTATCAGCGGACGCTCTTAGCGATGAAGCAGTCTCAAAAATATACTCCCTTAAAGGTCGTCCAAGCAATCACCCGTTAATTGCACATTTGTTTTCTAAAGAGGAAATTAAATATTTTGCAACCGATGTTCCAGATTACGCAAATAAATTAATTGATCGGCTTTGGCCTGGACCTCTTACGCTGATCCTGAAAAAGATCGATGGAATTGCTATGGGTTGTACTGCAAATGCCAAAAGCATTGCCCTTCGCTGTCCTGCTCACCCTGTTGCTCAGGCCTTATTAGGGGAATGTAGGGATTTGGGTATCCGGGGATTGGCTGCGCCTAGTGCAAATAGGTTTGGTCGTGTTAGTCCAACAACAGCGGAGCATGTACATGAGGAGTTTGGGGAGTCTCTTTTCATTTTAGACGGCGGCCCCTGCGAGGTTGGTATAGAGTCTACGATCGTCGACTGTACGAGAGGCCAACCTATCGTTTTGCGTCCGGGAGTATTAACAATCCAAGAGCTCTCCTTGAGTGCCGGTCAACAAGTCCTAAGTGAAAAGGAATTCTCACGTCTTTTATCCCCTTTAAAGATAAAAGAGGCACGCGCCCCTAGCGCTTCAGGCACCCTAGAATCACACTATGCACCTAAGGCATTAGTTAGACTATTGAGCCGAGAAGATTTGTTACTTAACTTTAGTCCTGCGGTGGCGGTGTCAAGCAGATTAGGGATTTGGAGCCAAGAAAAGGTCACGAGTAAAAGTGAAAGAATTTCACTTTTTTGGCGACAAATGCCCAATGACCCTCACGCTTGTGCAAAAGCGTTATTTGCTCAACTTAGAGAGTTTGATTCGATTGGTGTAGAGGAAATATGGGTTGAAAAACCTCAAAATAGCCCAGAATGGGCTGGAATTAACGATCGTTTACAACGTGCGGCCTATGCGGTTGGTACAGAACCCCGTTAAACTACTAGGATTGTCTGGAGATTTGGGATGCTTTTGAATTTGTTTATTAAAAAATTAAGTAAGTTTGCTTTGTTGCTTCCAGTTACCTGGTTCGCATTTCTTAGCGGATGCGGGGTGGGTACTGTGCTAGATCCATTTGTACCTAATCGAATTATTGCTTTTGGGGATGCGTTCATGGATGTTCGCACACCTCGTTTCACGGTCAATGATGAAATACCTGCAAACGTAGATCCCACTTCTAATTATTTAACTGCAGCCACCTACTCGCCCGCACAATTTCAAAACGGCACAGGCGGTCCTTTGTCGCCGACCAATTTTTACAATTACATTTTCAACTCTTATTTCTCAGTGCATGGTTTCATAACGTCATCCACGAAAATTCCTAGTTATACGCCACTTTTGGCTGGGATCAATGTGTTTGCACCTGCAGTATTTGATTCAACAACATCCGTCATTGATGCGCCCATTAACCCAGAACTCACCGTGATTGAGCGTATGGCTGCTGATTACGGTTTTGGAGCGGTCGTCCCCATGAGCACCATCGCCTCCCATGCGGTGCCCTCAAACTCTGGTGTCTACTCTTTCGCTCAAGCAAATGCCTTAGTACTATCTCCCAACCAAAGTGCAGGAAGTATAGATACGCCTCAAAGCTATACCGCCAATAACGGTACTGTGAGTTATCCCGCCGCCTCAACTCCTGCGCTCTCAATACAAGCTCAAATTGATTTATTTCTTGCAAACAACTCAATTTCTTCGTCTGACATGATTGTGATTAATGCGGGTAGCGCTGATATTATTTACAACGCTTTGTCCTCAGGTGGTGCATCGGGCGTGACCACAGCCGCTCAGAACTTTGTCACCCAAATCATGCGCTTACACAATGCAGGAGCCAAGCACATTGTGGTATTTGGCCCGCCCAACATGGGAAGATCCCCATTTGCCTACAAGTACAACCTAACAAGCGTTTTAAGTAATTACTCTAAAACTCTGTCAAGTGCTAACTGTATTGACTTTAACTGCGCAGTTGAATTTGGTTTGCAACAACAAATTGGTACTATTACTCAAAACCCAGTTTTGTTTGTTGATATTTCAAGTCAAACCAGTTTAATAACTGGTACAACCAATACGGGCAGTGCCAATACATATGCAAGTTTCGCAGATCCTTTATATGGTGTTCCTATTGCGATTCCTGGAGACCCTGCATTTCCAGATGCATCTGCTGCGGCTCCTGCAAATGCTACCGATGCAAACTATTATTGCAACTCGACGAATATTCCTACGGCTACTAACACGACGTATCCAAATCCTTTTTATATCAACGCACCGACTATTTCGGGTTCATATCCTAGTTTCGCAATTGGGGGCTCTGCGTGTTTTGCCAACCCAGTTTCGCCAACCAGTACCAATGCCGTACTCAACGGCTATGCAACTTTGGGGGCAAACTCTACCCCATATCTCTATAACTACTTAAGTTATGCATACGCGGATCCCATTAATTACACACCATCGGTTCACCGGATGCTTGCAGATTTTATTTTAAGCAAACTCAGTCTTGCAAGTTGGAGATAAGCTGAGGGTAAGCAAAAGTTAGTTTAAAAAAGATGCCCTCTTTAAGACTTTCCTAATGATCACCGACCCAATCTATAAGCGCATCCAAAACAGGCTTTGCAGATTGGGCTTGAGGGTGGTTGATGATTGCAACAATTATTAGTTGTTGATCTTTTTTGTTTTGTAAATAGCCTGCAATAGCCAAAACATCTTTAAGACTTCCTGTTTTTAGGTGTCCGTGCGTTTTGGCTTTGCTTTGTTTTAATGTACCGTCTACCCCAACCAGGGGTAACGATGAGGCAAGCTCTGGGTAGGTAGGTTGTGCTAAATCCCAAACTAATAGTTTTGCCAAATCATCTGCACTCATTCGAGTGTCTCGGCTTAGACCAGACCCATTTACAAAGGTTGGTATGGGCCCAGATAGTTTTTCTGTCCACCATTTATTAAGAACTCCCAAAGAGGCCTCAGGAGATCCAGAGTTTTTAAAGGTCATACCCATTGTTAAAAAGAGTTGCTGAGCCATGACGTTGTTACTAAATTTATTGATTTCTCGGATTACTTCTGCCAATTGGGGGGACTCTAAGCTGAAGATTGGTTTTTGATTTCTAGGGGCTTCGCCAAACCTCACCTTGCCCGCCAAACTCCCACCAACCTGTCCCCACATCGCCGCAATTGCTTTATCTGCAAAGCTAGAAGGATCAACGTAAGCAATCGGCCAAAGACGCTCACCGCAACTTTGCGGGTATCCACCCCTAAACGTAATAACGTTTGGGTCTTGAAAACTTGCTCGCAATCCAGCTCTGTAATCTAAACAATCTCCACTAATAAGAGGCGCAGTTTCTTGAGCATTTAACCCTTGAAGGGGGGGCTCCAAATGGATTCTTACCAATTTAGCTTGTAAGTCTGGAACAAAACTAATAAGTAAAGATTTGAAATTTATCAACAAAGCATCTGGACTTGCGTTATAGGGTCTTAAGGGTTCTCCGTCAAAATCTCCAGCGTCTTGTAGGATTGGCTCAAAGGATTTGTGGTCCATTACGATATCGCCCGTAATTGATTTAATACCTAAACCTTTTACTCTTCGCATCAAAAGCCATAACCTCTCTACACCAAAGTGAGGATCCCCTTGTCCCTTGATGTATAAATTCCCCTTCAAAATACCCTCTTCAATGGGACCATCAATATAAACTTGTGTGGTCCACGTAAACGCAGGTCCTAAAAGATCCATTGCAGCACTAGTTGTAACCAATTTCATAAGCGAGGCAGGATTACGAGGTGTACTTGGATTAAAGCTGATTAAAGTCTGCAACCCCTCCTTCTTAAGAACTAAAACACTCAAAGACTCCATGGGTATTTTTAAGCGCCCCATCTCTGCTCGAACTGCCTCAGGTAAGGTGTCTGCGGCAAATGTGACCTGAGAAGAAAGGAGGCCAAAACAAGCTATAAGTATTTGAATCAAATTTAAATACGATAATGCATGTATGAATAACCCAAACAATGTCCCTATTGATCGTTTGCAACCAGACTTAACCCAAACACCGAACTTAATACGCGGAGTTTTTTTTGCACTGGTGACAATTGTTATTTGGGTTGGATTTATTATCATTGCAAAGGCCTCCTCACAAGGATCGTTAACTGGACTCGACATTGCTGCACTTCGTATTTTAGGTGCCTCAATTATTTTGTTACCTTTAGGATTTTGGATCAACAAAAATAAAAGTCCGCTCCCCCTTGAGGATAGTGTAAGTAAAGACTCATCTTTTGCTGGATTATCACCACTAAGCTTTAAACTCACCGCTACGTTGGGACTAAGCGGGGGGTTGCTCTATGCCCTGTTTGCATATAGTGGATTTTTCTTCGCTCCAGCAGCACACGCTGCTGTTTTACTACCTGGTAGTCTTCCTCTTTGGACAAGTTTGATAGCATTTTTCATATTAAATGAAAGTATTGCAAAATACCGCCTATTTGGGCTTGCACTTATTTTAGGAGGTGATTTAATCGTCGGTGGTCCCAGCCTAGTAAATTCACTGGGCGAACAAAGTATTTGGCGCGGAGATCTTCTTTTTATTTTAGCTAGTATCGCCTGGTCTTATTATGCGGTGATGGTCCGTTCACGCCAAGTCAAACCAGTGTACGCAACCACTGCAATAACAGTTTTTGTTTTCTTTACTTACTTGCCAAGTTATATTTTTCTTTGCATGACCGGATTATTAAAGACCAACATATGGGAAACTTCATTAGACACTTTATTATTTCAAATGTTTTTTCAGGGTGTTTTATCCGTCGTCGTTTCTGGGATCACTTTTAACCAAATGGTTCGATATTTTGGTCCTGTTCGCACCACGATGATGACCGCCGTTGTGCCGGCTTTAGCGGCATTGGGAGCAAGCATTTTTTTAGAGGAACATTTAAGCACTAATGTGATTATGGGTTTGATATTGGTCACACTTGGTATTTTTTTTGGTATTGGATCAAGATCAGTCAAAGCTCGCACCACATAAAAAAATCAAGTTCTACAAACCTCCTTGCCGGTCGTATTTTCATGAAAATTCTTGCTCTTGAAGCTAGCGCCAACAATGTATCTATAGCTATTCAACATGGTCTAAATAGAGTTCATGATGAAATGCCATCCAATTCAAAGAGCTCATCTTGGTTAATACCTAGGATCATGCAACTTTTAGGCGATTCGAATCTTCACTTAGAGGAGTTAGATAGCATTGCATTTGGGCGAGGCCCAGGCGCCTTTACCGGACTGAGAACCGTTTGTTCGGTCGTGCAGGGGCTCACCTTGGGATTGGGATTAGACTTGCAGCCCCAGATTTTGGGTTTAGACACTTTAATGGAGTTGGCTCAGGACGCTTATAACAAAACACAATTTACTGGCAAAGGCGAGAATAAAACTCAGCGGTTTTTAAGTGTATTGGATGCACGGATGGATCAATGGTATGTAGGAGCCTATGAGCGCAGTGACGAAAAGTGGTCAACAAAACTACGACCAATGGTCTGTAGCCCATTTCAGTTAGAGATCCCTGAGAGTTGGGAAGGTTTAGATTTTTTCGTTGCCGGAAATATCAATACCAGTCTTATCACGGAGGTGTTAAAAACCAAAAATGTTACCTCTCAAGCTACTTTTTTTGATTCATCCCCGCACGCTTGTCTTTGTCTTGATTTAGCGATGAGGTATTCACGAATAATTGATTTACAAATCGAGCGTTTAGCGACCCCTTTATACATCAGAGACCGAGTGGCTTTAACCACTGTTGAGCGGGAAACCCTCAAAACAAGCGCATCCAGTTCATAAGTTGTAACTACTCTTCATGGATTACAAATTAGCCTCCTTACATTTCGATGAGAAAAGTCATCTTGAACTACGCAAGTTAACGTTGCAAGATTTG
>Ga0007809_10000053_pt1 | contig 40320 bp, 80 predicted proteins | sample CryBogCBE02Aug07_FD_60383 | JGI IMG/M metagenome (GOLD analysis project Ga0007809, IMG submission 60383) | Freshwater microbial communities from Crystal Bog, Wisconsin, USA - CBE02Aug07 | ecosystem: Environmental > Aquatic > Freshwater > Lake | place: Crystal Bog, Wisconsin, USA | collected...
TCGTCGATTGTTTTGGTATTCAAGACACCGCCGTATAATTGATCGGCCATTTCTCCGTCAATGACAATATAGTTATTCAAAACTTCTTGGTTAACATCCAGTTGAGAACTGTCAATAATTGAAAAGTTTGGCTTGATAAAGTTAAAAAAGAAATTTGGATTTTCGTATACACTGAATCGACTACAAGCAACGGTAATGTCTTTGAAATCTGCAGGCTTTAAATTTTTTAAAATACTGGTCACAACCACTGTGGAATCAATTCCGCCACTCCAGTTGATTAACCATTTTTTATTTTTACTTGACCACAATTGTTTTAATCTAAGATCAGTTACGTCGTCAAATGTCGCACGATAATCAGGATCGTAATCGGGCATACGACAATTTAAAATATCAACTATGTCATTCTTTAATGGAAAACTGTTGACTCCGTGTCGGGTATAAGCTCCAAGACTGTCGGGATTGATCTTGGATAATCCTATATACAATTCCCAGTTTAAATCGGGATAGTGTGCAATAACTTCTTTTATACGATCGTGTTCAAGCCCGGTAAATCTTACGTAAATTATTTTATCCATGTTGATGTCTTTGCTCGTAATAGAATGGCAATTTTAGATCTTTGATCAACTCTTCTATTTCTTTTTCGGTGTCGTTGAGATTTCGTCCAAAGTAAAGAGCCCGTAATATATCTTTTCTAAGTTGGTCGTTGACCAACGAGGAATCAGAATCAAGTCCAAGTTCGTTCAAGTTTAAAAAATCATTTAAAAATAAATCAATTTGACTATAGCCATGAGCCCCGTTGATTCCTAGGAAAAGAAGCCAGTACAAACAAAATACAGTCCATTCCTTTTCTTTAACAATGTTATATTTAGAATCATCAAACGGGGTATAACACAAACTTTTGGCAATAACAGTATTATTGCCTTCATTTGTCAATGACTTAAAATCGATATCGCTTCGATTACTCAAAGACCAATTTTCACAACATAAATTATCTATATTACTAGACAAAAAATTATCAGCTAGATTAATTTGTACAATATGTAATACATATCTTGAAGATAAAATATATTTTAATTTGGTAATATATTCTAAAGAATCATGTAATATTAAAAAACAATCAATTACCGGCTCGTACAAAGCGTATGCATTGTTTTCAAATTTTTTATAATCAAAATACTTAAAATCAATCACTTATTACCTTTACTGTTATGTCATTCTCGACGTAATTTTGTTTGTATTCCGCGGGAGAAGCTGCTATGCCCAATGCTCGACACAATTGATAATTGTTTGTTGGTGTTGCTAGATTTCGGCTATGGTTGGACCAAGACTCTACTAGATTTGTATTCTGTTGTTGTATGCGCTTGGCCATGGTCTTCAAGTCCACGTAGTACTTGTGGTATAGCGGATACGTAATATCAAAATGTCCGCATTTGACCCACCAACCTAGACAAGCATCGTCGCCGCGGTGTACAGTTACAACCGGACATTCGGGCCAAGTCCGACGTAAAAAATCTATGTGATTACAAAAGATGTGACTTTTAATAATACGTACACCATTGTTGTCTCGAGCGAACGGAGCATCAAATATGGCTTCTAAACTGGCCCGGCCATGAAAGTCCACTGCTTCAGGCAAGTCCGATTCCATACCGGGATCAAAATACGCACCCAAGTGCATTAGATCCCGTTTGCCACTGGCATCGTGCCAATACTCCCATTCTGGTCTATAGTCACTGCGATCTATATTGGGACTGTAATAAATGTTTTTTGCTACACTGCTCCATTTTGAGCCTGGAGCACCGGCTACAAAAATATATTTCATTAGTCTTTACTGATATCAATTTTTTCAAGTACTGGCAAAAATGTATCGCGCATTTTCTTTGCATCTTTGCGTACTGCATCGGGTGTTAATTCGTTCTCGTTGACATAAACAATATTCTCGTCACACCAACGTTTGAACTGTGGAGTTTTTACAGCAGCAGCAAATGTATTGACGTACCAATCAATTATATCTTGCGGAGTACCTGGTGGCATGGTTATAGTCCAGGCCGCAGTCATATCCACGTTTAACAAAGCAACATCGGGATATTGGTGCATTCTTTTTGTACCACTGAATCCAATTATTTTTATTTTGCCAGAATCTAAAAGAGGTTTAGCAATAGTAATAGGCATAATACCAAATTCTGTTCCTAGTTTTCCGTCATACTGTGCAACGCTGGTAACTGCCGGTAAGGGCCCTTGAAATTTTGAAACTTTTACTAAATCTTGATTGCCGTGATGTCTAAACATTAAAGTTTCAAATACTGTACGATGTGCGCCACCGCCAACAGCAACGTATACTGGTATTGTAGTGGTTGCAATTAAATTTTCAAAGTCTTTTGGAGAATTAACTTTGCTTTTAACTGATGCAACTAATGCTAAAGGACTTTTGCCTATGCTGAGTGTAAAAGGAAATGTGTCCCAGTGAAATTTCTTGATATCGCGTTCCCAAATATCATTGGTTATATACATGCCACCATAACTAGGAGCCATAATATGATATCCATCTGTGGGTTGGGTTAATAAATTATTTAGAGCCACAACCCCGTCTGCACCTGGTTGATTAATAATTACAAACTTAGGGCCGGGGTTGGTTTCTGATATAATTGCAGCTAACTCTCTAAATGCTAATTCATTTCCGGCACCGGGAGAATTGGGAACAACAACTGTAATAGGTTTGTTTGCTTGTGGTTCCCAAGCAAATGCCAATACAGGTAGTAGTAATAATATTGTTAAAATTCGTTCCATGTCAAAGTCCTATTAATTGATTTATTTCGTCAGGCATCCAAGCAACAGGCATACGTTCGGGATGCCATACTACTCCGGCTATTGCCAATTTGCTATCTATCCATGCTTCACAATTGCCGTCTTCGTCTGTGGCCAATACTGTTGCATCCGTGTGTGGTGCAGTGATACATAAATTGTGAAAACTATTCACAGTTCTCACTTCACCAAAATAATTTATGTCATGTAGTGTGTCCACATGATCTTCTATAGTTCCTATTGTTCCGCCCAAATGTTCCATGAGCAAGAAAGCGCCATGACAAACTCCAACTATGGGTTTGCGTTGTTTCATTACTTCTGATGCTAATTTTAATTCTGTTATACGTCTAATTGCACTGTCATCACCACCGGTTAAGATAAGTGCATCAATTGATTCTGCTAGTTTTTTGAAATTCTGATCGCCCCTGTTGGGCACAAATGTAAGCGTATGCTCCCTTAAATATGAATACCATCCATGTTCAATTGAGTCATACGCTCGTCCTTTATGATACAGAACTCGTTGTGTGAGTCCTATCCGCAAATTACCATCCGTAAGCGTCGGCTACTAGTTCACGACCAGCTTCGGCAGCTACAGTATTCCGGCAGCTAATTTCATACAAGTCCTTACGCATAGCTTCCACTAGTGCAGTTGCACGAGCTTGTGCTTCGGGAGTTGTTACCAGTTGCTCTAGTTTACGTGCACCAATTTTGCTATGGAAACCTTCGTCCTTGGCAATCTTGGCATAAGCACCCGAAATAAATGCATCGTCGATACAATCGGCCATTTGATTCCAAACTGCTTCGGCACGGCCTTCAGCAACTAACTGATAAGCTGCCAATGCAATTGGATCGCTTTCGGCATCGTACTTGGCTAGTAAACCAGCACCTTTTGCAGTCGGCTTGGCAGCTTCGCGAGCAATAGCAGCTTCAACATCAACTGGGCTTCCTTGGATGTGCTCGATAACTTCCTTAACCAAACGGAAGTGCACTGCTTCATCTGCAGCTTGTTGTGTCAACAGTTGTAGTTCAACTGGATCGGCATCGGCAGGCATTGTTGCGATTGCTTGGCTGATTTCAACCATGTTCATGCGCTCGTTGACCATACGACCAATAAAGTGATCGACTAGTTCTTGTTGAGCTGGCTTGCTGTCAAAATATGCTTTAACATTGATTTGACTTGCTTTAAATAACGCTTGATTGTCGGCCACTATTTTGGCAACAAATTGTTTCGAGTCCATACTATCTCCTTAAATATATTTAATAGAATTTACAAGAGTGCAAAAATTTTTCTGCCTTTTGTAAAAATATTTATGATTAATCAAAATTTTTTAACGAGAAGGTAGAAAAAATGACTTTGAAGAAAATTCCTGTCAGATCAAATCAAATTATCAATTACCTAGGCATGATCAACGACGGATGGAGGAACAAGTTTTTTCGCGACATTCTCCAAGAACGAGCCCGTGACAAAATTGTATTAGATGTCGGCAGCGGCACTGGAATATTGGGTGCTTATGCGCTCGAAGCCGGGGCAAAATTTTTGTATGCCGTAGACAGCAATCCCGAATCGGCACGCATGACCGAATACACACTGGGACAAATCTTTGATCGGTCTCGATTTAAAGTAATTGCCGGAAACTTTTGGACCAACAAAGTTGATCCGCATATTGATCAAAAGGTAGATATTTTGTTGTCCGAAACAGTGGGAGCCGGATTATTTGATCAAGGTATGATTCAGACTTGGCAATGTGCAAAGCAATTTCTTGCACCCGATGCTATCAGTATTCCCGATCGACTGCACTGTGATGTGCACATTTGGGATCACGAAGTTGATTTTGATTATATGTTGAACAATTCAAATCACATGCGAAATCAAAAGTTTCCTTTGTTGGTTCCCAGCGAGTTATTGTTTCCCAAGTTTGCCGACGCTCTAATCGACTACGAGCAAATACTTTTTCAAGAAAAACAAAAATTAAAAGATGCTCCAATTGATTATACCCAACCAGTAGAAAACGACTGGAGCAAGGTCAAACTCTACAACGTACCGCCAACTCAAATACTAACCGATGTTATAAACGTAACCAAAGACACACTACCCAAATTAGAGTTTGACAAGTTGCCCTTCCCAAATAATATTCATCCCGAGATTAAATTCTCTTTGGATTTGCCGCAGGGCCCAAATACAATAGCAATTGTTAACAAGATATCTTTTGAAGAACGAACTCTTTTACTCCAAGATGCGTTGTACACTCCTTGGGAATTGAGTGCAACCTTTGTCTGCACCGAACCGGGAACTTATGAATTCGAACTAGCACCTTTGTTTGTCAAACATACTACGCCCAAGGAATGGGTAACAGTAACTTGGTACTGCAAAAAAATATAATATATGAACACTAAAATTTACAACCTAATCAAAGAAAATCTGCAGACAGCATTTAGTCTGCCGAAATATGCCAACATAGTAATAGATGAAACAACTCAAGTGGATGCACTACCCTGGACGCCTGCACGCTACCGCAAGTTCAAAGATGCGGTTGAATCAGAACTTGGCCTACCCTGTGACTATGTTGGTACCCTACGTAGCATAGTAGATGATTTAAGCGAACGCTATATCTTACGCTTTTTTAGCGAGATATGGAAACCTCGAACCAACGACTATGACTATACTGGTTTTCAACTAGTGGACGAAATCAACAGCCAAAATCCACAAAACGTACTAGATGTAGGTTGCGGCTACCACCCGTTTAAAGGACGCATAAAAAATCTAGTGGGAATTGATCCCTACAACAACTGTGCCGATTACGAAGTTGATATATTAGATTACAAAGTAAAGCACAAGTACGATCATATCTTGGCCCTGGGATCAATTAACTTTAACAGTCGAGACGAGATCGAAACACGTTTTGCACACTGTGTTGATTTGCTGGAAACAGGTGGTAAATTTTATCTACGTGCCAACCCCGGAATTCCACACAAGACCGGACCATACGTGGAAATATTTCCCTGGACCTTTGAAATAGTAAACGAGTTTGCAGATAAGTATAATTTAAAGTTATTAAAATACAAACAAGATACCAATGACAGGTTATATTTTGTATACGAGAAATTATGAACCCAACCCCATTTAATCGAGAAGAAGAACAACTTAATTTATTTTACGGCGAACGTTGGCAACATCGAAACACCAGTTTAGATCAATACGACTTCAGTGGCTACATACTTGGCGAGCAGGTGCGTGCCGGAGAACATGTAATACATATCAATTGCGGTGACAATCCTTTCAAAGGAATGATTGCAAATTTACGTTCGATAGATCCTGTCAATCCCAATGCCGATGTGATATCTAGTTTACAGGATTATGCAAACACACACCGTACCAATAGATTCAATGTGGCTTTTTGTTTAAATGCATTTGACAATGGCGATGAAAGTTTTATACAAAGTCAAATTTCTTTAGTAAAACAGTTGATGGTTAAACGAGATGCTAGAATATATTGGAGAACCAGTACTGTGGGCACTTATCCCTGGACCTTTGATGCACACACTAGGTTAGCAGCACTGTTTGATTATAACATAGCCGGAATGTGTTATGACTTTGGGGACAATATTTATGCCGAATGGGACAGTAACAATACCACTATAACACCCTACGGCTAGTCTAATACTTATGCCAATCGTAAAAAGTTATATACACACTTAAATCCTTTGCCCCCAGGTGTTTAAATACTTGCGTGAACATACTGTTGTTCGCACTACAGTATGGAACATGACGACAACACCAAGGAGGCGCACTTGTCCAAACGAAAAAATCGATTAGTAGAAACAGTCCAATATCAACAACCCAAACAAAGAAAGTACATACCACCCGAATTAAAAGTAGTTAACGAAGACTATGTTCAACATCGAGCACGTAGAGTAGAACTTATCCCCAAAAGCCTAAATCAAGAAACATACATTGATTTATTAAACAACCCCCAAAAACTAATTATATTTGCAACAGGACCTGCTGGTACAGGTAAGACAATGCTGGCCGTTATGGCCGCTATCAAAGCCTACCAAGAAGGTGAATGTAAAAAGATTGTTATCACTCGCCCGGCAGTGGGTGTGGATGATGAACAACATGGGTTCTTGCCCGGAACGCTAAATGAAAAAATGGCACCTTGGACAAGACCCATAATGGATGTATTCGCTGAATACTACAGACCTGCAGACATTGCTCGAATGCTAGATGAACAAATCATCGAGGTATCTCCCCTAGCATTTATGCGTGGACGGACATTTAAACAATCGTGGATCATTGCTGACGAAATGCAGAATGCCACACCATCACAAATGAAAATGCTGTTGACACGTTTAGGCGATGGAAGCAAAATGGTAGTAACTGGCGATACGCAACAAGCGGACCGTAAAGAAAACAACAACGGATTAATTGACTTCAAACGTCTGGTTGGCCAGTACGAAAATAGTCGCTATGTCGCAGGTGTTGAATTTGCCGGACGTGATATACACCGACATGCTGCGGTAGTAGAAATTTTACGAATATACGGGGAGGTTTAACTACGTTTCTGTATAGTTTGATGTAATGCACTCAGGTAACTGGTTTGGTTTTGTAATTTACGTTCCAACTCAGTTACCCGTTGCTTTAGGTACGCAATATCAGTTGCTTGTTGTTCAATTGTAGACTTGGTGTCTTTTAGAACTTTTTCATGGCTTAACAAATTTGGACGAGGCGGAGCGTTCGGATCTACCGCTCGCTTCTTTTTTGTCTGATACATGTCTAGTGCCATAGTGTATTTATTCTGCTACTGGTTCTGCTTTTTTAGAATCAAGTTCGGCTTGCATTTCGTCCAACATGCTGTTAAGGTACTCGGCATCCAATTGAGTCATTACTGCTGTAATATATTGGTGATATCCTTTGAAAAAGTGCTTGAAATACTCGTTAAACGGCGTATTGTGGCTCCAATTATTCTTCTCCACTGTCTTGGTACTAAGATTTAAAATTACTTTTGCATTAATACTGTTCTTTTTTAATCCACGAGTCACTTCTACTTGTTCGTCGTAGCTGACGTTTGATGGATTGTTCATCCATCCGGCTTGGCTAGTGTTTACTCCGCGATTGGGTTTCATTGAGTAATGTGCCACTAGGTATATATTTTTTTGTTTCATGTTAGTCCTTTGTTGATATTGAGATAGTCTTGGTGGTTTATGTTTCGTCTTTGATCTAGTGCTTTGATATAATTTGATAATAACGACTCGTTGCCGTTACGGGCAATTTGTTTGATCAATTGATCTACTTTGCTTTTGAAATTTGGATCTTGCAAATAAAATTTACAAGACTTTAAATCACAGACTGAGTCTACGGCAACTTGCTTTAACGCATCGGGTATATTTTCTACCAATAATGATTCTGGGCGAGTAAGAATAGTTAGATGCCAATTGGACGCATAATCTTCTAAACTCCTGAGCGCTTTGAATCCAAACACACTGACTGCGTCGGCAGTTGTGTTAAACATTATTTTTATATTATTAGACTTTACTGTGTCAAGATTACGCATAAACTTTTCCCACGACATTGGATATCTATGGTATTCGTTTACAGTGCCGTATGCATCAACCGATACTATTAAACAACAGTCTTTTAATCTTTTAAGTATGTCAATTACCGGGTCTGTGACCGCAGTAAGGTTAGTGTTAATCTGTACTTCGATGTTTAATTCTTCATCGGCAATGATTGATAATATTTCAATAAACTTATCTATGATCAAGGGCTCGCCGCCGGCAAAATATATTTTTTTAAGCGATCGTATTTGATCTATTGCAATGACCTCGGGAGTTACTGTGTCAACCTTGGAATCTAATTCCTTGGCCCATAGTGTGCTAAACTTGGGACTGCATGATATACAGGCCAAATTGCATTTGTTATCGTACCTTAAATCATAAAAATAAATTTTTGGTTCAACCGGAGTCGATTGAAAATACTGGTTTACTTCGGAATCTTTTAGCCATTTGATAGATTCTGACAGTCTCGGGCTTACTACTTTATTTTCTTCTAAACGATAACATTTTTCACAGGCTTCAATTTTGACGCCATTCCAAATTTTCTCTCTCAGCGCAGATTCAGTTCCGGGCTCGATGCTAACATTCGAGTGACAACAAAAATAATTTTTGCCATCAAGCGTGGAATAATTCTGTATCCAAGGAAGTACACAAAATGCGCCGTTTTTGATTTTAGATTTCAATTTGAGTTAGCTCTACCATGATGGCCGAGATATTGATTTCAGAATCGGCAATCATGCTGTGATTTACAATTCCCTTGCGTATGATCAAAATAGCTTCATCTTGACCTTCGGGAGTCTTACTCCAAAGATCCAAGTTGTCATACATCCAACGAAACATAGAATCCATGTCTTCGATACCGGCCTGTGAACATACTACAGCTCTTGCTTCTCTAAGTTTTTTGTTCTTTAACAACTCTACTGCTTCTAAACGCCATTCTCTAACAGTACTGTCACTGGCAGTGGGGCGAGTCAGCACATTGTCAATGGTGTTTGTCTGCAATAATTTTAAACAATTACGCAAATCGGGATATGTGGCCTTTACATAACTATCCAAAGTATCAATGTCAAACTCGACACCTTCTGTAACCAATACAGTTGCTGCTCTAGCAGTAAACTCGGTAGCATCACTTTTGTCTATGTGGAAACTGGTAAATCTACTGTGCAGTGCCGGCATAATCTTATGTGGACTATTACAAGTTAAAATAAAACGTGCCTGTGCTTGATATGTTTCAGTCAGTCCACGCATGATACCTTGTGCATTATGCGATAAGTAGTCGGCCTCGTCCATGAGCACAACTTTAAATTTGCCAAACGGCATAGTCTGCACAAAGCCTTCGACCTTGGTTTTAATAAAGTCTACACCGTTGTCACGACTAGCGTTAATTTGCAAGAAGTCGTATTCGTCAATGCCCAGTTCATTCACCAGGACCTTGGCCAATGTGGTCTTGCCTGTGCCCGGGCTACCACTCAGCATCAAATGCGGAATGGTCCCTTCTCGTACCCAGCCTTGGATAATTGATTGTTGTTTGGCATCTGTGAACACGTAATCTGCCAATGTTTTAGGTCTATACTTTTCGGTCCAAAGTTCTATCATTTAAAATCCATGTATGGTGCTATGTTGTTGTCGAATATCAAAGTCATTTGTCTATGTAACGTTTCGTTACTGTGTGTCATAAAAGTACGCCACATATTTTCAATCATCTCGTCTCGTTTTTTTGCATGGTCTGAGTTTTTGATTTCAATGGTGGAAATCTCTGAATGACTGCCATCACAATGTCCTTCAGGATCTCGTGTTCTACCACAACTACATTTGGGGGTGTCACCGACTCGCATCATGTTACTCAGTTTTTGCAGGAGTTTGTTCCATTAAAACTTGTTTTGGTTCTTGTTTTGGTTCTGCTAGTGCCTGGCCCTGTGCTGCTACAAATGCTTGGTTTTCTTTATTAAGTTTAAAAAACATATTTTCAAATATAGCCAATAGTCCACTTAGCGGGAAAAATACTATTGCAAGAGTTGCAATCAATACAATACCCACAACATGAACAAATTTAATATAAATTAAAAATATAATTTCCAATATCAAATTCCAGTACCCGTCAGTTCCGTAACTGTTGATTTGATTCTCAACATCACGTTCTTGATACTGTCTGTGCGTTTGTATGTGTTGTTTAAAATCTTCGTTTAATGCACTAGCACGTGCATTCAAGATATCAATTAAGCCGCGATATAAATGTAACATGTTATCCTTTTTTATCTTTACTTTTCTTTTTGTCCTTGTTTGAAGATTTTTTATCTTCTTCAATTTTTTTCTTACCAAAGATTTTATCCCAATTATTGTCAAACGTTTTAGTGTCGACGCTTAATGGTCTTGGTGCTGATCCTTTACTCATAGTTTCCACTCCTTCTTTGCTTGAGCCCAAACTCGGCGGGGATTAGTTATTGCCCATATACCTATTATAAACGGCGCTGCTAATAATAGCAACCAAGTTGGTATAGTTGCGGGATGATTTGGGCAACGTCCCTGTCTATAATCACAGTCGGGACTATATTCTTTGTGACAAGTTGTACATTTCATTTTTTAAGTATCCTCATAATACGCTCTTGCTCTTGTTCTTTGAGCCATTCTTGTTCGCCTGCATAAGTGCTACAGGCTTCCAAACTTTCATCTACGAGCCATTTGAGTCGATACAACTCTTGTTTGGTGTTCCAAGTCACAAATCCATCGTTCATAGGATTTGTACATTCGGCACGCATACTCCAAATGCCATGTCGTATGGCATTTGCATCCCAGTCACGCCGGTATCCCATATTAGGCCTTGTGTTCGACGTTTACGCTTGTTGAAATGGTATCGTCATAGCCGGGAGCTTCGTCACTGACCATTAGGATATCGTTGTTGTCCACACGACGTAGACTTTTCTTTTCACCATTGACTTCAATTTCGTTGGCACGTGTCCAACGTCCATGTGCCACTAGTATCCATTGTCCCACTCGAACATCTTGTTGTTCGGGACCAACGGCAAACACTTGACCCCAACGCGGTCTAATACCATCGCTTTTACCGTCGTCGCTCAGTAGCACAATACCACTACTGAGTTGACGTCCGCCAAATTGCATGTCAGTGACCAGCACGTGGTCTTTTAATGCTCGTAAGTTTTTGATCTGTTTGGGTGCGTATGCTGCTTTCTTCATTTAAATCCTTTGTGGTCCTTTGGGTTTGTACATGTCAGGGTCTAGCGTTTCCTGTGTCACAGTAACTTGTTTGGCAATGCTGTCGGCTAAGCTGCCACGTAGTTTTGGTTCTACAGGCTTAATTTCCTCATGAACTTCTTCGGGAGGATCAAAGCTGGTGCCATCGGGTGCTACATTAGGCACATTATCACTGGCAATTGGACTATGCATTTTGGGGTATTGTTGGCTCATTCTTTGGTTCCTTGTTTGTATTATTTGTCCGCCTTGCCCTAATTCGTCTCCGCGGGCGTTAATCTTCATATTTCCCACTGCTATACTTTTTTCATTCACTAATCGTAGTTTTTCCATATCGACCATTTTGCCTTTTGATGATCTATGTAATTGTCCCATTTAATTCTCCGTTATTTTAAAAATTCTCGTATGTCTAAATCATAAAACATACTGTTGATCTTGTGTACTCCCAGCAAGTATAACACATAACTGGCCACACTACTACCACGTCCCAGCCCCCACAACACTTGATTGGCTCGCATGGTATCTACAAAGTATTTAAGGTATTGTAGCAAGGGAAATAGGTTTCTTTCCTGATACAATAGCAGTTCTTCACCTACCCGTTGCAATTCTGCATCTGTTTTGCAAAGACCTAATACATGCGATGCAATATCTAAATCCTTGTATTCTTGGGGCATATACCACGTTTGTTGTTGGCTCCAGTGAAATAGTTCTACCGGTATTTCTTCGCGAGGTACTACATATTGATTTACAGATTCAAATCCGCTAAAGGTCTGCATCACTGCTGTGTTATAGGGCAAACTGTCTACAACTCGAAACCGACTCAAATCCAATTCGGGATTGAGATAAAGCAAGTCGCAAAGTTCTCGAGTATCAGTGTAGGCTTGTCCGTAGACGTCGTAGTTCATTTAATGTCAATTATGTTTTTTAAACCCTTGCCGCCATTTTTGTCCTTGTCCATTTTTTCCATCATTTCCTGCATGGCTTTGGCTTGTCGGCGTCGCATCTCTTCTTGATAGTCCTGCATCAGCATCTGTAGTTGTGGAATTATTTGTTGAGGTCCAAGTCTATAGGCCTGGTTAAATCGTTTGGATAATTCCCCAAACTTCTTGTTTAGTTCTTCGTCAGATAACTTGGATAAGTCATTGCCCAGTGGATGCATAAAATGAAAACTCCTTGCGTTAATTATATAGTAATTATCACAAGGAGTCAATGATTTTTGAATTATTTTACCAACTGGTTGAATTCAATTGTACTCTATTCCAGGTATTAGCAGCCACACATACATAGAAATATGATGTGCCCGAACTTGTGCTCCATGCAATTTGCCCAACGTTGCCTGCTGAGGTATTGTGTACCGGAACATATGAACTATTTGCATTTGTAGAACCAAGTTGTCCCAATGTCAAATTACCAAAAATATGTGTACTTTGATCATTTTCAATACCAACTGCTTGTGTGACGTTGTAGGGATTTGCTCCATTGCCGGCTACAGCAGTATACAATGCAATATTGCCGCCCAGTCCAGCTGCTACATTTGATCCAGTTGAGTGGAAATCAATTCTACTAGATTGACTAAATGTGTATCCTCCAGCAGTGTTGCCGGTATAAGTCACAGTGTTAATATATCCCAACAAGTCATTGCTTTGTGTTGGAGTAAATGTCAATGTCTGCAAGTTACCACGTGCACTGGTAATATTGTATCCGGCTAAGGGGCCAGTATCCAATGTAGAATAAGTTACATTGGCAAGACTTAGGTTACCAAAACTGGCCGAGCTATACGAACCCGAGGCCATAACAGTATCTCGACCAGCATCGGATAAAATAGCATTGCCCAGGGCATTTTTAAATCCCACAAACAATGTAGTAACCACATTGTCGTTGAAGTAAAAATTGGTATCGCGCACAGTAGAATAGTTGCGAGTCAAATCTCTAATCAATACGCTTGTACCGGCATTGGTTGTAGAGAATTCAAATACATAAGTACCAGGCTGATCAAAGGTTATAACTCCTCCGTTGGGTCCGGGTAACCATCCGGCAATGTCCGCAGTACCTGTTATACTTGACGGTAAAGTCAATGTGTATGCCACGTTTGTGATAACAAAACCTACTCTAAATACACCCAACTGTCCAGTAGTGGGCCAAGTGCTGGCAAAACTCAATGTACTTGCAGCAATCAATGTGATCTGTTGTGCGCTGCCTAGACTGTAGTCCAGTGTAATAGTGCCGCTTGCGGCAGTTCCGTTACTATATCCATAACTGGGGCTGAACAATTGAGCATACTGAATTGGATTGTAGCCCATGTTATTGGTCAAAGTGCCGCCAGTTAGCGCACTGGTAGTAAGTGCTTTGGCTTGTAAATCACTTATTTCTGCAGCAGCATAAGTGAAATTATTCTGAATGTTTGTAAAGTTATCGCGAAAGCCTTGGCTATCGTTGTCTTGTCCGGCAATGGGATATGTGCCGTCGATACTTGTTGGATTGATGTTTGACATTGTTTAAAAAACTCCGGTCTTGTTAATATTTAGCATACTGTATTTATTCGAAAACATTGGTCTTAGGGAAATTTAACCAAGTGTCTCTGACTTCGGGATCGGCATACAGATCTCGATTATTAATGAATTTAGTTCCGTAATTGTCAAATCTTGTGCGTTCTTGGCTGGTATAGTAATAGGTTGTGATAGTATTGTATGCTGGAACTGTAAATCCAGGTTGAATCACCGGATTATAATGCACTATGGTGTTGCTTTGTCTTGCACCATAATTTATCTGTACATATTGTCCGGGCAATATTGCTCGAACAAATGTCAAAGTCACTACGTTTGAATTTGATATATTGATTTCCCAAATTCCGCTGCGTTGGTTTGTTATTGAAGGATTTATCAAGTTGGCCAAATAACCAGGTATTATGGTACTTCCCGAATTGGTTACCAAATTCCATCCATCGTTGCCGTTTGTCTCGCCAACATAGGCTTCTTGTTGTAAGAACACTAAGGTATCGCCGGTGTTGAAACTGGTAACACCATCAAATCCACCAAGTGCTTGAATTTCTGCAACTGTGGCATTGTTTATCATGTCAAACGCCAAACCGCGTACTCCGTAGCTGGCCGATGCAGATACCACAACAGGTCTTACTATTCTATCAAAGGTTGTTTCTTTACCGGCAACAAATGTATCGGTTGTGGTATTATAGTTAGCAGTTAGTGCATTATCGAGATCGTATCGGTCAACAACAAAATCTATGCTGTTAAATGTTACACCATTGGCTTTTAGTCTATATGCAATCAAGTTGCTTGCTCCGGGAACTGTATAGGCCAAAACAATGGCTCGTGTAAATCCCAACTGTTTGTGATTCGACTGTGGACTGGTCATCCATTCGGGCAATGCAACTTGGTTTTCGTAGCCCAGGGCCGATCCAATAACACTGCTCATGTTCGTGAAACTATTGGGGTAAACATTGGCCGATATAATGGTGTCATAGTCTACATTTGCCGGACTATTTCCCTTATAAGTTTCGGTGTCATTGAGTTCGATATAAACCACTTCGTACTTGACATTGAAATTTGCATCTAAGGCCTGTGCAGTTTTTATGTCACTGAACTCGATTCGTTTGCGATAGGTGTTGGTTTGCATTGCTGCATAATAAACCGATACTTGACTCGGGTTCAATCCAGCTAAAAATAAACTGCGTATGTCTCGAGCACGACCAAACCAAGGATCACTCGAACGATAAATCAAATCCTCGGGGAATATCTCGGTATTGTTAACAATACTCAAGAATGTTTGTCGTTGATCTATAGTGGGCAATGCTTTCAGGTATAGATTTTCGTAAGGCGTTTTATTATAGTTGTTGACCAGTATAGTAAATGTTCGTGTATTAGTTGCTGTGTTATCGGTAGTAGATGCTAATACAGTAAAATTATAAGTATTGTCAAAAGTACATCTGCCGCCGTCAAGTGTGGTTGTTCCTCCATCTAGACTAAAGTATTCGAATGTGGTTCGACCAACAATCAATCCCGAATCTAAAAATTCCAATCCTTGTGGCAAATGGCTTTCGCCGGATACCAAGTTGTAGGTCATTGGCTTGCCGGCGTTGCTGACTGCGCTTACATAAAACTCACTGATAGCTCCGTTGTCAATGACACCAAGATTGCTAGTGGTTGTCCAGGAAACGGTGTTGTTGATATTGCCCAGCACCGTTAATGTATAGGTTATTGGTAAGCTGACATTTTCTGGGAATTCGGTCTCGTAGGCTGCAACTTCAAATGTGTATGTTTCGGTTGCAGCAGCCTGTGGTGCAAGATTTCCTGTTAGCCATCCGGTATTTGTGTCTAGATATAGCCCGGCTGGCAGTGCCAGAGTTGATTGATCAAAGCCGGTGTCGTCAAAACCAATTTGGTCAAATCCCGAACTAGCCGAACCCACTATCTCGTAGGACACCGGATAATCGTTGGGATCAATGGCATTGAATTGAAATGCAAAATTACTGTTACTGCGTACCGGTGTGCTAGACAGTGCCTCGGGCGGAGTAGTCATTATGGGAAGATATCTATTATCTTCATCCACGGTCAAATTTGAATCCACAGTGTCAAAGGTGGTGTCGGCTTCCCATCGGCCCTTGGCAATGACTGAAATTTTATAAGTTAAACTATCGTAACCAATTCCGTCAAATACTCTTACTGTAAAATTATAATTGTTGTTTTGGTACTGTGCTGAATTTTCAAAACTAAATTCGTTAAACGGGCTGCTACCAAATCCAAGAGAACCATAGTTGCCCACAGTGGGTATTGGAGTAATAAATCCCGAAATCAATCCAGTGGAACTTAGTGTCAATCCATCGGGTAAACTGCCACTGGCCAAGGACCAGGTTAGGGTTGCATCGGGGTTAACTTCTACAGCTCTGAGTTGTAGACTATAAAAACTGCCATCAAATACTTCCCCAAGATTGGTTGTTCTTGGTTCAATAACCGGCGGGATGATATTTGATATTGTTAAATTAAATGTACGATCCGACACCAATGGCTTTGGTGTTGTTGAGTCACTGGCACGAATAGTAAATGTATATCCGCTGTTTCGATTAGACAAATTTGTCAGTACCGGCACACCCTGTAAACTGCCGGCGGAAGTAACATAAACTCCTGGAGGAAATTCTCCAGCTAGAAACTTATACGTGACATTGCCCCCAGCCGGGTCGTGGGCTGCTAATTGCAATTTATAAAATTCGTTTTCGGGGATTAGCCCTAAACTACCATTGGGAGTTGTCCAAACTGGATTTGCCATATTAACTCAATGTTACGTTGGCCCATTTGGTGCCATTATAAACTTGTATATTGCCCGAAGTGTAATTATAAACTGTCATACCCGGTGCAGGAGTTGCAATAGAGTTTACTTGACTAGTTGTAAGATTTGCAAACTGCAATACACTAGATAAAGTAATAGTTGTAAAACTAGCATTACTAGATATTGAATTTTGCAAGGAATTAACGGCAGTAACTACGTTACTAAAACTGTTATTGACTTTGATAAATGCTGCCTGGATGGTATCGCCAGTGCCATCATTAGCAGTTGTTCCTGTGAAAACGGGTGAAATTGTTACGCTCATAGACTAATTACCTAATATACAGTATTTAGCCAATGAGAACTTTATAAATTGCCGGCTTTTAGTCTTGCGGCGATTTGATCTAGGGCTTGACTCACAGTATAAACCGGACTTGACCAGTTTGAGGTATTGCCCATGGTATAGGCCTGACCAATGACATTTGCCCCGATAATATCATTGACGGTTAGAACAATATTGCCGGTGCGTCCTGCCACTGTGGTCACTGGTGCTGTAACTGTGACATTGCCCGAGGCAATATTTGCAAAATTACTGTTTATTGTTTCAAAGGCTGTGCGTAAAGGATCGCCGGTTCCGTCGCCGGGATTTGTGCCTACATTTACGTTACCAAAGGGATATGTCATAAAATACTACCTAATAGTAGTATTTAGCAGTTAGTACGGATTAAAACTGCTGCCGCAACCGCAGGTGGTCTCGGCGTTGGGGTTTTTGATGCTGAAACTTGCGCCCATTAAATCGTCTTTGTAGTCGATCTCGGCCCCGGTTAGATATTGCATACTCATTGAATCTACTAGAATTTCTACTCCTGATTCATTTAGTGTGAAATCATCTTCGTTTACGGCTTCGTCTAGAGTAAATCCATAACTCATGCCCGAACATCCGCCGCCCTGTACAAATACTCTGAGTTTGACGTCGGGGTTATTTTCTTCTGCAAGAATGTCTCGTAGTTTAACGGTTGCATTTTCTGTTATTGTAATCATAGTCGTCTGTTAATAGCATCCCAATCCATGATGCGCCATAAGTTGTCTAGGTATTTTTCCTTGTTTGAGCCATAGTCATTGACCCAAGCATGTTCCCACCAATCAACTAATAGTGCAATGTCGGTGCGTTTTTGATGGTTGTGTATGGTTTTAATTGCGCCACTTTTGCTGAGATAGATCCAATTACTGCCCTGTAATTTCATTGCTTGTTCTTTGAATTTTTCTTTGAAGTCAATGAAACTTTTGTGATTGCGTGTCATTAAGTTCAGTATGGCGCCACGTGGCTGACTGGTTCTGGGACTGCGAAATTGTGCAAACCATATGGCATGTAAAAATGCTCCGGCTTCGTTAAATCCAGGATCACCTTCGTGTTTGTTGTAGCGATCCACATAGCCTTTGTACAACTTGCCGTAATGCAAATCTATAGTGGCTTGACTCATTACCGGCGCAAGTGCGCTCTTGGCATAAGGCAATGAAATTTGCTCGAGCTCTTGTTTGTTTTTGGCTTCTAATAGGTCTAGGGTTTGTCTAATGTCGTTCATACATTATTTATTGCGATACACCACTCGCCCGCGATTCATATCGTAAGGCGACATTTCGATTTCGACACGATCGCCTAATAATATGCGTATATTATTTTGTCTAAGTTTACCACCAATTGTGGCCATGACCCGGTGTTGGTTCTCCAACACAATTCTGAACATGGCATTGGGAAGAACTTCTTCCACAACGCCGGCCATTCTAATTAAATCTTCTTTGCTCAATGTTTTATTATCTCCTCATTTTACTTATCTCCACAGCCTCATCGTTGGAGAATACTGGTACAGCATTTGACTTGTGCATGGTACCAATGCCTAATATCTTGGTGCCGGTGTACTGCGGAATGGCCTTGCTGGCCACTGCACCACTGTGTCCGGTGTCGCGACTGGCAATCTCGTGCCCTGTACTACGACCCACAGGAGTTGACAGTTTGTAAGTCAGTGCCGGAGCCTTCATTGCACGATTTACTTTCTTGGCTTCAATTTCGGCACCTTGGCGTTTGAGCAATTCTTTCCATTCTGCAGTCAAACGCTCGTGCTCGCGTTTGGCTTCTGAGCTTTTAAATTTCATTTTACCTTTACGTTTACCTACTGTGCTGAGCCAAGGGCCTTCTAAATGCATGGTCATAGTGTCACCTATATTAGTACGTCAGAAATTAATTATAGCAGATCTGTCATTATCGAGCAAATCACTGTTGTATTTTTGCAACACTACCATTTTAGGGATTCACCATTGTAACCAAGGAATTGACCCGAATCTTTGATGGTTAATTTTTCAATTTCGGAAAGCATTAGTGCAACACTTTCCGAAACTTCTAGATCGGCTTGATCTCCGCCCATGTCGGTTTTGACCCATCCCGGATTCATTACCGACATAACAATATCGGGATAGTTGTTTGATGCACTTTTAACGGCCATGTTTAGTGCTGCCTTAGACACACGATAAATCCATCCCGTACTGCCCTTTGCAGATTCTATACTGGCCAATTCACTACTGATAAAAATAAATTTACCCCGGGGCTTGACAAGCTCGGCCAGTAACGGTATAGACTGCATGGCACCCAATACATTGGTGTGCATGACCAAATCAAAATCGCTGGCGGTTGGCAATTGTCTAGCATTATCAACAGTGCCGTATACTCCGGCTACGTATACAATCAAGTCAAACTCGACATCTTGTATTTGTTGCCGTAAGTGAGTAATGCAGGCAGTATCGGTTACATCTACATTGATCGAAACCATGCCCTGTGCAATTAAATGATTCAATGCGAGTCGATCTCGGGCAGTGGCATAAACTGTGTGGTCTTTAGCTAACGACTGTGCCATTTCTAGACCAATGCCTCTAGATGCTCCAATTACCAATGCTGTTTTCATGTTCGTCCGGGCCAATAATCAACACAATCTCCACTGCGTCTAATGTCTGTGGTCAAACAATGTATGCCACCGTCCCAAAAACTTCTACAACGAAAATCAATCACGTGCGGAGTAATTCCCAAGGACTCGAGTTTCCTCAAAGCAGTTTCGTCTTCGTTGATGCAGATCAAATTCTTTTCGTCTACAATCAACATATTAACTTCAAATACAGTTTCTTTGAAATCACCGATCCAGTCTGCGGCTCGGTTTAAAATGTGTTGATTAAAAACTGCATTGTCCACTCCCGGCAACCACCATTTGCCGTTAAAGCCGTTATTGTATTTTGCACGATTGACTGTGGTATCTTTAAGATAATAAACTTCCCAACCAGGGAAACTGTCAGAATAAGAATCAAAATAGTGTGTGCTAAAGATATAACCCGGCTTGATCGGACAAAATATTGCATCGTTATGTCCGCCGGTTTTGATCAAATGCACACGATACTCTTGCGAGAACTTTTCTGCAACTTTTTCTATTTCCGGAGAATGATGCTCGATAAACAAGTCTCGACCCACTCGTGTCACACTTGGTGGATTCATGAAACACAACGGGTCTGGAGATTTAGAAAATCTATTCAGTACTTGTACATCTCCGCCGTGTTCTCGATAGTGATCCAATGTGTCCTGCCAGGGTTCAACATTATGCCCTTGTGGAATAAGATAAAGAGTTTTGCCCAAAGCAATCACATAGTCTCGTGGACAAATAGGAGGCTTGACTAGATTGTTGGTATAATCCATATAGTCTTGCGGATTATTACTAAATTTCGGTCTACGTACTGTGACTCCCAATTCAGTCAACTTGTTTTCCAGCAAGTTTAGATCGTGTTTGGTCCACTCGGTTATTTGATAAAAAGAATCACGAACTTCGGGACTTAAATGATCGTAGAAATGTGCAGGATAAGTATCGCCAACCAATACTTCTTCCAAGGGTTGAAATCCCGAATAACTGGAAATAATGCTCATAGATTGTCGGGCCAATCTCTAAAATAAGCATGTTGTAGATTTTCTGCAAATCTATTAAAACTCACATGCTTGGCTTCTAGTTCGCCCTCTAAGGGAGCAACACGTTGAAAAGCCGTTTCCAATTGTGTCATATCCCGAAACTCCATCATGATATGCCATTCGGGAATGTCCATGCTACGGAATCCCATTTTACAACGTGTTACTCTATAGCTCTCCATTTTGCCTTCATGGACCAAATGATCCAAGAAACTTCGCATGTTGTTGACCCAGTCAAGGTCTTTGATATCGCCTTTTTTATCACACCAAACGTGATAGATGTCCATGTTATCGCCTTTCTGGAAAATAATCTTTTATTGTGCCTTCTCGATGTACGTCGCTGGTTATACAATGCAGTCCGCCATCCCAAAAATATCTGTGTCTAAAATTAACCACGTGTGGTGTTACTCTGTGACGTTCAAATGCATCAAAAACTTTTTTATTGTAATTATTACAGATAACGTTGTGTTCGTCAATGACTAACATGTTCACATCAAAAACTGTTTCTTCTACATAACCAACCCAATGCGTCAACCAACTTTCAACAAACTCGGTAAATTCATTGTTTAGCTCTTCCCCGGGAACCCACCATTTGCCTGCATTTTTTTCTTTTAATTTTAAAAAATCTTTTACCTGTGTCCAACTTTGTCCCGGAAGATAAACAACTTCCCACTCGGGATATGTTTCGGCGTATGTGGGCACATCATTGAGACTCACAATCAATCCCGGTTTGACCGGACAGTATGTACCATCACTGTGCCCGCCAGTGTCGACTATGTGACATCTATAGTCGAGGAACATTGAAGAATATTTGTTTTTTAATTTTATTAAATCAAGTCCGTAACTTTCGGTGCCAAAATACAAGTCGTTGCCAATTCGAGACACAGTTGCACTATTGATACCTTTGTTCAAAATAACATTGTTGGTGCTTTTAATTTTTTCTATTACCGTGGTCCACGGACTTTCGATCACAATATTAATATCTGGTTTGTATTTGAGTATTTCGTCCTTGATAAATTCGGGCAATTTATCAAATTCATTTTTGTCACTTGGAGGATCTAGTGGCCAATCACTGCCCCTCCATTCTTGCCATTTATTTCTTTCTATATATTCTCTTGAAAAATTATCATCATCTACATAAAAAGTCGATCCAATCATGGCCGAATAATCTCGCGGAGTCATTGGCGGGCGTTGTATTGTGTTGTGTTTATACACATAGTCTCGGTAATCGATCGATTTAAATGATGGTCGTAATACTTCAACACCAAAAGACTGCAACAACTTTATTAATTTTTGATAGTCTTCTTCGGTCTCTTGAGCTATGCGCTCCATTACTGCACGTACTCTAGTATTTGTAATAAAATTATAAAATTCTGGAGGGTAGCTCTGTCCCACCATGCAGACTTTCAATGGATCCCAATGTTGGTATACACTATACATTAAATTGGTCCTAGGACTTCGTACCCGTCAAATTGGCGCTTATATTCTGCATCTTGTCCTAGATATAGATATCGAAATCCTCGTGCTTTATAAACAGCACATTCATTTTCGAGACTGACTATGCCCAATCGATATTCTGGATTCTTATAATCCCATGCAAATTGCACACACTCGGCGTTGTCTTGATCCCAGCACCTAATCAAACTAAACCCAATCAAGCCACTGTCGTAATAGCCAATTATTTCCATGGTGTTGTCAACGAACAGGGGCATCACACTCGAGAATTGTTTATATCTACAGTATTTGATATAAATTTCATTTAATTCTGCGTAGTCGCGAATGGTTAAATATTTAAATTTATCTGTATGTGTGTAATTGGTTTTTGATAAGTCTATTCTAGCGAACTTCATCATGTATATATCGCCAACTCACAACCGAGTCTAAAGAAGCTTGGTCCCAAGAATCATAATAGCCTTGTGATCTTAATTTGTCTGCGGCTTGGTTTAATTGATCCAATCGTTGCACAATCAATAACCCACAGTGACCAAAGTTCATTTTTACACCATTGACATATTCAGGTCCGTTGGGATGATCTTCCAAGACAACATAGTCGAGTGGCATTAATTTTTTATTTAAATATCCAACAGTTTCTTGTAGTGTAACAACATCAATTTGTTCATGATCAAAATAGATCACAACAACTTCCATAGAGTCTAAGTCTGACAAACAATTATTGGTATCTGTGTACAAATCGTTAGCATTACTTTTAATTATTTTGATTTTATTGTTTATTCTCGCAGCTCTTGCAAACGGGCACGGAGCAAAATTACCTAATTTGGGGTTAGGTACTTCAACGAAGGATTGCATCCATTCGTTGATCTTAGTCGTCATATCCTTCATATAATGGCACCACCTTTTTGATTTTTTGCATGTCGTTGACACTATTACGTATTACTGTAGATAAATTTAACGCAGCTTGTTTACTTAGTATCAAAGTACTTTCTTGTCGAACATATCCACGTGTCAACATGGCCCAAATTTGACGCCAACGATCAAGTCTGTACCACGGGCTAGTTGTTTCTACATAAAATGTCACTGTGACGTTTTGCAGTTCCGCATCCGATTCGTCGCCGACTTCGATCCACATCTGCGGATAATGTTCACGCCCACCGCATTCGCAGGCAATTGTATAACTTCGGGCATCGCCCCAGTTTCGGTCTAGCATAATTCCTTGTGCAGGTGTTTGAGGTTTCATCTTGAATATCCTATAGTGGTATGATTGAAGTATTTTGGGGGTAGGTTTTGGCAAGCCATTAGTGCCACAATGCTTAAAAATATCAACAATTCTCGCATCATTTATTGATTACTTTTTCTGCCAACATCTTGCCAATCTCGTCGGGATCTTTAATTTCCCGCATTTTGAAATCGGGTCCGGCCATGTAATATTTCTCGCTGACAAGAAATATATGATCTCGCCAACGTGCCTTTAGTCCTTCAACTAATTCTTCATCATTACGTCCCTGTGTGATAAACACATCGGTATTCTCATCAAAGAAGTAAATGACATCACCATGTTTCTCGCTTTTGACTGCATGTATAATGGAACTTAAATATTTCTTTACCTGTTCCCCAGTTTCACTTACGTCTTGTGCAAAGTCAAAAAACTCAAGTATAAACCTTGTTAGTTTGTAGGCTGCATAAAATATTAGTGCTTGGCCACAGGCCGTTACAAATTCATTAAACTCCATCTTCGCTCCTTAAATGTCAAAACCAATTGTGGGATCAAACTCATCTGCTCGCTCTTCGTAATATTTATAACCACGGGGATTACAAATAACTCTAGTACTACCAACCATATAGTCAAAGGTGTCATGTGTATGTCCATGCGTCCATACTCGGATCTCGGGATGATCTAAAATAAATTCACTTAGGTCACTGCTGTAAGCGCCATTCATCAGCACATCCTTTTGGTACTTGGGCTTGGTGCTTAACTTGCTGGGACTATGATGCGTTACTACCACAACAGGCAGTGCGCCACCTTCGCGAGCACGATTCTCTGCAAGAGCAGTAGTAAAATACTCTATGGTCCGTAAATGTTCTTGCACAGTCCGTTCGGGTTGCAGTCTATGATAATCACCGGTGCGTTCATTAAGCATGGTAATTTGACGATAGTCATTCATAGCACCCTGCATGTGATACAGTGTCAGTGCATCCTGCCGGTTCATGTCGGTCCACAGTGTTGCACCCAAGAATAGTACACCATCAAGTTCTAAACTTTCTTTTTCCAACAAATACACATTGTCGGGCAGTTGACTTTTAATGTGTTCATAAGTTTTGTGAAACTGAAAGCGATAGTGCTCGTGATTGCCCATGACCATTATAACTTTGCGGTACTTGGCACTGCACTCTTCTAGAATAAATCTATAGTATCTATCGGGTCGCTTGTCCTCTTGCTCGTGTTCTAACAACACCATTTCGGGGTTGTATATTTCCTTTTTAAAGCTCTTGGCTTCAAATATATCGCCGGAGAGTATTAACACATCACCTCCAGGCAATGTTAAATCTGCAAAATCAATGTGCAGGTCGCTGATTACATTTACTCTCATATTAATCCCACATTCCTCTATAATATTTGCCAAATAATCTTAGCCCATTTGCAATGCGTTCGTCCACTTCTTGATAACCCTCTCGGTCAAATCCCTTGTCGGTGTGAAACTCTGTTTCCCAATCACTGTCAGGATGTAAGTGTTCAAAGGTCCAAATCATTTCACTTAGTATCCAGGCCCAACGCTCGTGTAAGGTGTTGTCACAGTAGCCGTTGCTGGGACCGGCTTCTTCTGAGGGGTATAACTCCTCGGGGCAATCTTCGGGATCGGTCAAGGGACTGCCGTGTTTGTCCAATTGAAGTCGTTTCAACATGGGCAAAATAATTATGGCCAATGTTGCATCCATGCTCCAAGTATCGTACCGGTCAATTCGGACATATCTAATCCTGGGATGCACACGATCTAAAACCCATTTTATGCCTATGCTAATGAATTCAATACGATCGCTCCAACGTTCAACCCATTCGGGATATGTGGTACTGTCTTCTCGAGCCCAATCACACCAAAAGAATATCCGCTCCATAATGGTATATGGACTTATCCAGTGATTGCGATAGTTGGAAATATAAATTTTCATATGTGTATTATAACAGGTTTTTCATTATGTGTCAAATCCAAATAAATACTTATATGAAAATCTCAGAAATAATTGCCGAAATTGACATGAGTCGTAGACGTTTCCTTAGACGAGGAGCTGCTGCTTTGGGAGCCGCAGCAGTTGGTGCCGGAGCTCAAACTTTGATCAATCCCGAAACCGACCTTGCACAGGGTGCCGGTGATTTGAGCCGAACCGATTTTGAGCACGGAAGACCTGTAGACATTGGTGCCAATAGACAAATGGTTAGATATCGACCCTTTGACAATGGAGCCAAATTTGTTGGTGTTGATCAGCGCCTAACCGACCGAGACACTGTGGGTGCTGGAGTTGGTGGTGGATCCAAACATGGTAATTTGGATTTTCATGCACAACACAATTTTGACGATAATGGAAAAAACATACGTGGTAGTGTTGAAGTTGATCCAACCGACTCTAGAAAAACACGTGTTGGGGCCAAACTAAACATTCCTTTCTAATTATTGGTCATCGAGTATACTTTAATAAAAACATCAAGTACTTTTGTTCGTCCACAATCCTGACTTCGGGCGTGATTGTGTCTATCTCCTCGTTGGACCACTGTAATTCAATTCCATAGGTTTCTTGAAACCATTGATGCATTGACCGCGAAGTTTTACAATGTTCCCGGCCTTCGCCATCTCGGCATTGGCGCATGCCGGTCCAAAAATCTGCACTGCCCACGACTGTATCTAATCTACGCTCATGGTTATTGTATAATTCATTCATAGGTAAGTCAATGTAAACAAGGTGGCCAATTCTTCACGATAAAATGTAAACACAGTTTTTGGCGGAATTTCGCCCGTCATGTCGTCCCAACGTCGTTGACAAAATGCAAAGTCAAAATCTTGACCCTGTCGCCATCCCTGTGCTCGTAGCTCTTCTACCAGAGCCAATATTGGACCTGCTTCCCGATTGTTTACAGTGACTTGGATCAATTCCACCTCAATAAAAACAGGGTGCGATCTTGTTCACGTTTAAACTCAAAAACACCTTCGCCCACAAAACGCCATCCCGGCCCCCATACAGTCTCTCCTATACCGCCTCCAAATGTTTCCACACACCATTCCATGCAAGGTCGCCAACCCGGATACACATGTTTGCTGACGCGGTCTCGAATCGGTGCCTCAATACTGGCCACATACCAATTGTTTAACTCGTTCTTCATGCCCATCTCAATAAAAACATTGTTATTTCTTTTTCGGTTTTAAATTGAAATGTATCAAAGCTCATACGCTTACCTATACCAGTTTCCCAACACCAATGTTGAACAGGATCCATATCCTGTTCATTGAGACCCCACCCGGGATTACTGGGCCAAAGTCCATGATCTCCTTCGGCTCGTAACTGCATTCCAGTTCTAATCCAATTGATTTTATTCACGATTTAAATATCTAAGTCTAAACCAAGTTTCTTTTACATCATCATAGAAGTCCAAAAAGACTTGACGTTCTGTGCCGTGTTGATCGGAATACCAACGATGTTCGCGAACTGTAAATCCCAGTTCGCGCTTCATTACACTACGCATCACAACATAACTTCTTGGCCAGTCATTGCGTAACTGATCCCGAATCCTGTTCCATTCTAATGGAGTTAGTGTAATCATGACCACCTCAATACAAATGCAGTATGACTGCTTTCTTCATCCCAACGTAGATACATGCCCTGTGTGCTGGTTACAATCAATCTACCACCTAATGGTTTTAATTTATAGTTGATTACGGTTTTAATGTCCCATCCATTTTTCTCGGCTATTTTGGCACAATATGAGGAAAAGTTACTAAAATAACCAGGCCAATCCTCGGCATCATATCTACCAGTTGTTACTGCAACACGAAATTTATCATCATATATGATCTTGTTCATGCCCACCTCAGTGCAAATAGTGTTCGTTGATGGTTATCTGGGATATACAAGTCACAATGAAAAGTTTGTCGACCCTGTCGAGTACGACTGTGTTCGCCTTGCCATTCATACTCAACTCCATTGTCCTTACACCAATCATAAACGTCGTGTAAAAAATCTCGTACTGTGCGATATTGCTCTGCAGAAGCCGTTCCGGTTACGATATGTTCTTCAGGTCGTCTCATAGCCACATCAGGGTAAAATAACTTGCATCTTCAGGACGTCGAAATCTAAAACTAAAACCTTTGGCTCCAACTAAACCACTGAGGTGATATTCCCCGCCCGCCGCAGTCGCAATCCAATCCAGTATTTTTCTTATAGGGTATTCAGGACCGCCCAAAACATCCTCCCAAAGTATTCGTACTTCGGTCCAGTCTTCGGGAGGAGGCCAAAATTCAAGTTGTTTCAAAACGTTTGTATTTTAAATTAAAATAAGTCAAATTGTGTTCTTCTAAATCACCATACAGATGAACCTTGTATCCATATCCATAAATATCAGCACCTATTCCGTATGATAATGATTTGGGAACACAATTCTTCATGCACCATTTACCAGCTTCGCTTTGTTGCCATTCCCAAATTGAACCTGCAGCATATATTTCGGGATCATCATTATCACCCATTCTAAATTCATGTAATACTGTTCTTATAACCATTTGCTAAAATACTCCGTTGTCATATTGATTCGTGTTTATTCGCTCACTGTATCCACAATACAATTGAAACATAAGTGCATCATGTTCGTCCGCAAAAACGAAATCCATATGATTTGCCTTGGCACGCCATGCGTATCGTTCAGTGTTGGGCATGCCAAATCGTTCTATTGACCATGCACATAACTCGTTCCACGCCGCATCATTGTTGTAAGGCGATTGCCAGGGTACTCGTACAGTTATCGCCATTTTAGTGCAAAGTGACTTGCGTCTTTGGGGTTGCGGAATCGAAAACGATATCGAGGATTTGGACCAAGCCCCAAATCCATATCAATTTCGTAATCAATGTTGTGTATCAAAAGCCAAGTGCCAGCGTCCAACGCTCGATCGGCACCTTCAATGGTTATAGTGGTCATACTGTATTATACACTATCTGCCATTTAGTGTCAAAACGTCTGTTGTTTTAATGTTTCCCATACCTTTTTCTGGTCCAGGAACTTTTGGCGCAATCGCTCATATTCTTTGGCACAGGCTCTAAGTTCTTCAAATTCCTCCTCCAACTTGGGGTCTGGTGTCAGCATACCAAGTTGGCTTCGAATTTCTCTCAGTGTTTCCATTAAACTAGCATCTCCAAATAGTATGTCGGCACCTTCATCCATTTGCAGTGTCTTGCCCTGTATAACAGTACTTGAACTCCAAGCGGGGCTTATCGAAGTATTGACATAGTACTGTCCACTAGCACTTGATAAATTTTGCCAGGGATTTGCCGGCACTGTAACGTTTCCATAGTTTGTGGGGTAGTGACTCATAAATACATTATACAAGACTTTGTTGCACGAAGTCAACAAAATTAGGAGATAAAATGGCAAACAGTTATAATGTAGTTATTACAACTACTAGACCTTCAACTAGTGTACCTTGGGCACGAGAATACGCTTTTAATTATTGGGGAGAACTATATAACGAAAGCGGAACGAGATTGAACAGCCATCCGGGAATTTCTGCCGGTCCTATCACAATCGACCACGATCTTGATGGAATTACTCCATTTTTTGACTATAACCCCGATAGACAAGGTCTAATAACTCAGGTAACGATTTCTCCATATGCAACCATAAGAACTCTAGGTCCATTTGTTGCAAATACCAGTGTTGTTTCGGCTCAACCCGCGGGATATACTCCCCAAATTGGCGGACACGGTGTCATTAACGGCAGTTTTTATCTTGGAGCAATCTTACCCGGTATCACTTTTGGCACTGATGGAACTGGATTGTCAAACACATCAACTGTGCAAAATAATTGGTACACAGTGGCCAATGCACTTGCAGTTTCGGGATGGACCACCAACAGTAGCGGATTGACCACACTATTCATAAATTCAAAGCTATCGCAAGCCAACACAGTTGATTCATCGGGACAACTTTGGAGAAGTTTAAATTTTCAATATAATGTTTATCCACAACGAGTTGGTATAACCTTTACAGCAACGGCAACTCCAATCTAATCAATTTAAATTTTATGTCAAATAAATTCAATGTAGTCTTCACCTGGGTCAAAAAGGCCGACGATCTCGGTCCCGGAAAATATGCACACCAATATTGGCTCGAGCTGGCAAGAAATGCAGTAGAAATTGATCACGATCTTGATGGAATACCTCCCTTGTATGATTTTTCTGAAGATCCAACCAAGAGATTCACCGAACCCTATATGACCTTGTATACCATGGACCCGTTTGCAGCCGACATGTCGGTAAATGGTGAAAATGTTACACCACCCGGAGCACCCGGTGTCGAGTGTGATCCGCCCACTGCGTCCTGGGCCTGGACTCAAAGACGATTTTATACCACGGTTAATGACGCAACCACTGTGCCCGGCTGGGCCACCGACAGCGACAGTCTAGTGGCGTTGTTTTTAGCGACCAAAATAGAACAAGCCAATACCCTGGATTCAACTGGAGTATTGGCCAAATTTGTCAATTGGTATTATAATGTTTATCCTAATTCAAAAGGATTTACAATTACAGCAACTGCAACACCTGCAGATTAAGTTTATTTTCCGTAAGGATTGACACCACTTGCAGGTGGAGCTATGGCTGCCTGTGTATGTGGCACATAGCCACCATTGTGCACCGGTTGTGCAATGGCCGGAACAGTGGGCAACACTTGATCTTTTACTACAACTGCGGTAACTGGTGCTGTTGTTCCTTTAGGTCCTGCTCCGCGAGTGGGCTCTTGCGCTGCTTTGTTGTTGTTTAAACTGGCGATATTTTGTGCTGACATTACAATTCCTTTAAATATAATATATTTATGTAAGGAAATAGAAAAACCCGCTGACAGCGGGTTTGTCATTAAGTGCTTAGTTAATTAAACTAGGCCCATTGCCAATGCTCGGTAACCAGCGGCTACAACTTTGCGACTTGGTTTGCCATGTACATACTCGGTAACATGAACACCGTTTGCTGCCTTACGACCATTTGCATGGATTGCAAAACCAGCTTGACGGATACGTGTAACTTCTGCGCTCAAGTTACCGATACCAAAACGCTTTTTAGCTTCGCTTGGTGTCAATGTTTCGCCATTCAATACCAACGCTTTAAATGCTTTACCAGTTTTTGTTTGTAAGTTAATCATTTTGTTTTCCTTTAAAATATTTGCAGTTTACTTGACTGCTGATTCTATTATAACAAATGCATTGCAGGATTACAACACATTTGGTTAAAAATTATCGTTTTGCTCGTCCAAAACTTGCCAACCCAGTTTACGCAAATCTTCTTCTATTTCCTCTGTGACCACACCTTCTTGAACATATCCTTCGATGTAAGATCCTTCGTTCATGATACCCGAGCAGTACCACGTCAAGTAGTCACCTTCTTCCCTAATATCAGCCACCACACCACCGGCCCGTCGCCAACTGCAACCCCATGACTCATCTTTGAGTAGAGCCCAAGGTTCCATTTTTTGAAAGTCGTTGTTGCACATGGCGGCATAGAGATTTTGAGCGTATGTTTCGCTGGTTCGCACCTTGGTTATAAACCACGCACTGGCCATCATATCCTCGAACATATTTGGGGTATTGCTCATACTATTACAGGTGCGGTTTTTGCTCGGTCACTGTATATTACAGTACCACGAGCACGTATTAGGTTTACTGCCTCTTGCGGATCGCCCTCAAATATATTCCGCATATCTTCTGTCGTTACATTGGAATCTACGGTTATTGTATATATCTCGTAGAATCTGTGTGCATTGCTACGGGCCCGCCATATCATTTCCACAATAGGCAACCTAGGTGGTTGGGTGTTGCTTAACTTTGCCCACATTAGTTTTTGTTCGTAGGTACTGATATCAAGGACAGACTCTAAGCCTTGATTGTCCCACATCACTAAAAATTTATTAGGTTCCCGCTTGCTCATTTTACATTGATGATCTCAATCTTGGTCACATTGGCAACTTTAAAACTACGCCATTCGGATTTATCTAAACACCAAGCACTTATTACGCTTTCGTTTTTTGTACGTTTACTTTCTGTAAGTTTTGCCGGCAATGCCGCTGCCCGTAAAGTACAGGGCATGACTCGCACACTGCCATCTACTTTGGTAAAAGTAACTTCACAGTCGTTGTTGGACAATAAATCTAAAATTTCTTCGTGGCTCATTATGCGGCTTTATCTTTCTTGTTGGTACGAATCTTGGACTCGTTCTCGATAACTCGCACAAAACTGCGAATAAATGCTCCACGTTGATGTCTATCAGTGTAAGCGGCCGCACTGCGTTTTACTTGTTTGGGTAATTTAATTGCTCGTGAATCGTATGCCATTTTGTTTTCCTTTGGTTAAATTGTATCGGGATCTACTGCTATCCCCTGCCACGCTTTGATTTTGACTTCTTCATCATTGTATACATTGGTCCACTGCTCGCCGGTCCATTTAGCTTGATGTTCCCATGTACTTTTGCCTGCAGGTTTGATCATATAGTTGCCTATACGTACCGGCTTGATCTTTCGAGGGAACCATTCAGTCATTGGATATTCAATGTCATCCATGTTTGAATACTTTTCCCAATTGCCCTTGGCATCTCGACTACCGGCAATGTAAAAGCCAAAACTACTGCTCTTACCATTTGTGCTACCACCCCAGTTCTCAATTCCTTCGCCATCATATAACACTGAGTTAATGATAGGTTCACCATCAATTTCATCGTAGCCCAATGTTAGTTTGGTGATGTCAAATGGTTGTGTTAGTTCAATATTGCCTTCAAAGAATATGCCTTTCTCGCTACTGTCGCCCAAGAATACTACAGTGCCTGGCTCTTCTTGATCAATCCACACTTCATCATTACATTCAAATTGGGGTTCGGGTTCTTCTTCATCAAAGCCAGTTAAGCCATCCAGTTGACGTTCGTATACTGTTTCACCTGTTTCGTCTTCAATTTGAATAGTACCGGCATCTCTATTAACGCCACAGGCATGTGCTAAATTATCTCCCTCGTACCACGAGCCTGGCGGGAATGGTTGAAACTCCTCGGGTATCTCGTGTTCCTCGAAATAGTCACCATGCCAAGCATAGTCACTTAGATCCAGTCTACGACTTTTAAAGTAATCGTAAATTTTACGATCCACTGTGCCCATGACCTTTTCACCACCATAGCCCCACAAGCTAATTTTGTAGGTACGTGGTGTAAACTTTAACACTTCCATTAATTTTTCATGTTCGGGATTTGAGATTTCTTCAGACATTTTTGATTCCTATTGATGATTCAGTTGCCACCATGCCAACCATTGCGTAAAACTATTATACACTTCTCTTGCTTCTTTGTCATCCTGTTCGAGCTTTTTGCCCCTAACATAAAACCCATCGGGTCCAATACGCAACCATTCCTCGGGTTCGTCGTTGTCGTTTGTTAAAAATGTAATGGTGTTAGTTATTCCTTTAGTATCAACCATGCGTACTCCTCTTCGGTAAATGTCGCATTCATTCGGATCCAACCTTGATTAAGTGCTTGTTGAATCGCTGCTTGAATATGTATGGGGCAAGCTGGGGTAATTTCAAGAAAGGCTCTATTGCCCACCATCAAGCCATCCGAAACTGTGTAGCCGGGATCATCTTGTTTTACTATTTTAAACGCCATTACTTGCCAATCCTTTGTATATAAAAAATATCTTTGAATATATCCATTATGGCTTGAGTACGTGTACGTCCACGACTCATACGTTCTCGAATATTGATTTTTATCAACATCACCGCAATGACCACAAAATATCCCATCATAAGGAGATTCATTAGGTCTAAAAATATACTAAACATTCGGTTTCCAATGTTGATTATCATTTATCATATACTTAATAAATTGTTATGTTTGAAAAAGTGCCATGTGATTCGGGAGTTAATGTAGGCCAAATTGCCTCATCTTTTTTAAAGAAGTCGTCAAAATATCTTTCTCGAGGATTGACATCTAAAAAATCTTGTATTAATTTTATCACAGTTGATTGGGATCGGTTTACTGTTTCCTTGGTAGCATCATTGAAATCATGATCAAATACTGTTTGTAAATAAGTCAATGCTTCTATAGGCATGGGATGTCCATCATCTAATTTGGGATGTATTAGTTTTTCCATTTTTCTTTTGTAAGACAAATCATTATTCCAAAGCACTTCAAAAAAACTTTTTTGCACACTTGCAAGAACATCACTGTAGTTCTCGGTCAGTGTATGGTTGTTGAATTTGTCTGTGTTGTTCCAAGTATCCATTAAATCAAAATCACACATCTTTAAAAAATGATATTGGCACTGTCTTTTCTCTAAAAACTCCTTGACTGCTTTGATTATAGCATAATCTCGTAACAGGTAGTACATGGGATCTGCCCATTTTTTAATGTACTTTTCATCGTAGGTGTTCTGCGAATATATATTGCCCGGAGTGTACCATCGTCCATCCAAATATCGATCTTCTCGAGCAACGCTGGTCCAACAAATTATCACCAGATCATTTTCGTTGATTTGAAAATAATTGTCGGCCTGCATTAGTTTATTGAATGCATATTGATTACTAGATCCACCTCGTCCAAAATTGTTAACAGTTAAACCAAGCTCGTGCCCTACTATGTCGGCCCAAGTTGGCCAACGATGTTGTGTAAAGCTACATCCAAATGCAAAAAACCTACCGGGAGCACGAGTGATTAATTTGGGTCTCACAACTTTTCACCTGCTGCAAAACCTCTAAAACTTTTGAATCTTGGAAAGCGCAAACTGTATGACCCGTCTTGATTCTGTGTAACTGCATCAGCACGTACTTCAACTATTTGTCCAATAGTGCCTGCACGATCTGCCCATACTGCATCACGCAATTCGTCACTCAAGCCACCGCCTACACTCACACGAATCAGTCGACCATCGTCCTCACCTTCACAGATCAAGTTGCCCAGTCTGTGTTCGTTCTTGCCGGTGCCTTCTTCACAGTCGACTACAGTAAGTGATACTTCAATAAACGGTTTGAGTTTAAGCCAACTACGTCCACGCTTGCATTCATAAACTGCGTTAGGATCCTTGATCATGATGCCTTCGTAACCTCCGGCTACTGCTTGAGTATTGATCATTTTATATCGAGCTTGACCTTTGACAGTGTCAAGATCAACAACCTCTTGTCCCACTACAGTGACATTGGGCATGTGGTCGCTGATTAGTGTGTACCAACTATTTAATTGTTGGCTACGTTGTACCTGTGTTTGAATACCACGTCCCGCACTGAATTCGTCTAGGGTAACAATATCAAACAGGTTCAATACTGCATCCTGTGTCTGTACATTGTCTTTTCTACGTGCCTGCTTCATTAGGTCTTGAAAACTTGCACTCATTACCTCACCATCAAGTACTGTAGGTACCTTGAACAACTTGGCATGCTTACTTATTTGTTCTCGAATGTGCGGAAAGTTTACCAGCTCTTTGCCGTTACGACTGTATTGATCTACCCTGCCATCAGGATAAACAATAGTGATCACACGCATGCCATCTAGTTTTACTTCGACAATTTTTTCACCAACAAGTAAATCTTCGTGATGCGTACTGTCGCTAGCCAGCTGGCAAGAAAAAATAGGAATTGAGTACTTGTCATTTATTTTTGCTACCACTTTGTTTACAGTTTTTTCGCTTACCCCACAACGCAGATCTTTAATTAAAATTCTACGGTACCAGCCATTCCATTCTTGAACAGTGGCTTGATTCATCATGTGCACTATGGCCACACGAGCTGCATCGCCGGTCAACTGTCGTTTTGCTAATTTTTCAGCAGTGGCCCAAAATGTATCGGGCTTGAGTCCACGGCCATCTTTTACTGCCTCGGGCACTTGCTTAACGCCATATGTAATCATGGGATCAAGAGCAGCACGAATACCGCGGAACAATTCCGCATTGCCGGCTCGGGCTTCGGCTTCAAGTATTGCTTCTTTGTTTAAACGACTGGCATGATCTTCTAAACTGCCAATAACACGATAACATTCTGACATTGCAATTCCTTATTTCTTAATATGTACATATTATAGCACACTTGCCATTTGGTGTCAAATCAGGATTCTTGTGCTTTTGTCAACAAGAACATGGTGACATCTGCGCTATCAACTTTGACACATTGTGAGCTGTATCTTGTGATGGTTTTTCGCCAATTATAACTATTGTTCTCGGTCAACGCCGTCAATGCGGCCTGCTTGGGCGTGAACTTTTCGATCCTGCCCAAGACCAATCCACCACCATTGACACCTTCAAAGGCAACTACATCACCTACCGCCAATTCTCGTCCTAGAAAATCTTTCATTTTGCAAACGCCTTAACGTGTCGGCAGTCACCCCTAAACTTGAATCCTGAGCAACTGCAACTATATACACCGTCTTCTAATCGCACAATATACAAGTCGCCTTTGCTACCAGTAACTTCCCAACGATTGGGGTTTGTGGTTTCTTCTACCGTAAAATTATTGGGGTCGGCAATTTCTTTGAACTTACGACCACGTGTATCTATGCGTATGGGCGTTTTAAATTTAAAAACTGCCTTGTCGCCAGCCTTGATATACGCAAACATCTTGCTCTTACCGTCATCCATGTAATAAGCATGATTGGGAGTTGAATCGGGCCAGTCGGTTGTTTCTTGAAACAATTTCATTTTGTGATCCTGAAAATGATACCTTGTGCGGTATGTACTTTTTCGTAACCGCGTTCTTTGCAAATCAAATCAATTTCTTTTGCCATTCTACGATCACGTACCTGTCCTCGGTCAACTTTTACTGTGATAAACTTTTTACGATAAGTCGGTTCTTTAAGAACATTGGTGTATGCAAGATCGACTATATCTCTAAAAGATTCAGCACGTGCTCGTTGTGCTGGAGTATAAATTACACGACATTCGTCACTGTATTGATACGCATTTTTGGCAGCAGCCCAAGCATACGAACCTGCACTTTTAGTTTCTAATTCTTTTGTAGCCATTTGTTGCTCCTAATCGTTTACTATATACATATTATAGCAAATCTTTCATTTCTGAGCAAATGGGATGTTGTATTTGAGCAACAAAGAAAAAGCCCCAAAAATGGGGCTGATTAAATCTTTTTGAGCTTAAGTATTTGTAACTGTATACCAGCCTGCGGGGAAAGTAACATTGGCAGTATCTGCTAGGAATCGATTCCAATAATGTTCCCAGGTTGGGAAAGATGGCATCTCTATATTTCCAAAATGTGTAACGGTATTGTTGGAATATATAAACCCAGGTTGATAAGTGTGTATGTCAATAACGTGTCTGCTGGCTTCAAAACTGGGAAGAGTTACCGGAACGCTATTGGCAGTATAGTTGATATTGGTCATAAAAACAATGGTATTGTTTGAATAAAACGCAGCAAGTGCTGCATTTCTTTCGGCTTCGGCAGAGATATATTCGGTTGCTTCGGCGCTAGACAATACAATATTTGCCCAATCTGATATGGTAACATCGGTTACGTTCCCGTTAATTGACATTGTTGGACTGTTGGGCAAATGAATTACTGTAGGCATATTATCTTTCCTTAATAATACTATTTATAGAAAAACCCGCCGGAGCGGGTTTTTTGGTGGTTTCTGTTACGAGGTATTTCCTACCCTAGGCCGAGTTTAGGCAGCCAATGCGAACAGTTCGTCGTTTGCAGTTACGTTTTTGCTTCTTCGACCGGGTCACCCCAATCCTAACGGGTTCTACATTCCCGAGTTGCCGTCGTTACTATCTAGCCCTGTCGAAACTATGCAGGCCCATCATAAAAAGATTAACTTGGCTTTCCTAAATATCTTGATGCATCAATGTTCTTTGCTAATCCAGTTTTGACAAACTGAATATATCCTGTTGGATCATAAACATTACCCTGTTTATCCTGTAACCAATAGTGCGGTATCTTTTTCCATTCCTCACTATACTCTGGGTCACTTTTGATAAACTGTTTTCTTGCAGTTGGATCATTAAAATCCAAACCTTGTTTAATAAACTCACGCTTCATTTCTTTTGTGAAGTCTGCTTTGTCATAAACAACGTTGTCTGCCAAAAAATAACCACCGTATCTCTGTAATTCTAAACCTTTTTCTTTGGCCCAATCCATCATGTGAAGTGCGGCAGGCCCGCAATTATCTCTAATAGAATAGTATCTTAATTCTTTAGGAGATATACTCTGTAGGAATTCAGGTACCAAATCATTAGTAGATTCGGTTAATATTTCATTTATACGCATCTAATATTTATTCAATCTCCTTATGGTGGACCTGGGGGGATTCGCACCCCCGTCCAAGACTCCTTCGCTCGGAAGGGATTACAACCATTCTTTAAAAGTTGTCACGCCACAACTTTTCTAATTCGGGATCTTCACGAGCTGGATCATGAAGTACGAGGCCTATCACACTTGTTACAAACCACAGTACTCCAAAAATCCAACCATATTGTGCCATAAAGTATTTATTACTCAGCTACAGTTTCAGTGGCTTCTTTCTTGGCACGTGCCTTGATAGCTTCCATGCTAGGAGCCGCTTTAACCTTAGTACCAGTTGCCTTGACTGTGGCAACTGCATTGTACTTGCTATCGGCATTGTCAATTGCCTCGCGGTACGCAGAATTTGCATACAACTCGCTAGACTTCAAAAACGCTACAACCTCGCTCTTGGTCATACCATTGGGCAATTCCATCAGCTGGATGTCCTCATCGCTTTTGCTTAAAATCTTAATACGGCTTACCAAGTCGTTAGCAAAACGAACTTTGTATGCACCTTTATTCTTGCTAACACCAGCCACTGTAAATAATTTATCCATTTGAAAACCTCGTTAAGTTAAGTTGAAAAAATAATGCCAATTTCATTACTGGCATATTCAAATTGTACTATCTTTCGAATTTGGTGTCAAGTACATTTTGAATTTGATTTGCCCAATCATTGGGCGAGTTCTTTAGATTCGGATTTGACCTTGTCAATACCATGGTCCAGCATTTTAGCAACACCACTAAAGCCCACGGTAGCAACAACCACGCCCAAAACAAAACCAATTATTAAATTACGCATGATCAGTCCTTTCTAACAACATTGCCTTTAAATACTCCGCCTAGTAGAATCACTGCGGCCCAAGTATCAAAACTCATGGGAATATTGAGACTGGGGAATAATGTATTCAAACTCCAAATGGTGCACAAAGGCCCAAATATTATCATCAATACCATAAACGCCACTGCACCTAACACCTTATCCATTTGAACACTCCTTTTTAAACCGTTGATAAAAATCCTCGTTGATAGCATCCATTTCGGATTGCTCAACATAGAAGTCGGTACGTGGGTCATAGTATTGTCCTTCACGTGCATCATAGTAGAGCACACGTCCGCTAAAATTAAACGGACCTTCTAGTCCCTTGCGTGGTCCATAATTGTCACGCATGGCATCTATTGTGTTAACGACTCTATAACCCATTTACTGCTCCTTGTTGTTTACTATCGCTTATTATAGCACTCTAATCATTTCTGGTCAAATTTGGTGTCTTGTTGGCTCTTGAGCTTCATAAGTTCAATTTGATACAGATTGTACATACAAAAAAGCATTAACAAAACACTTGCCGACCCTATCAAAATGTTAGTTGGTACTAGCACAACCAATGCGGAGCCGGCTAAAACTAGGGCCAAAGCAATCAAAAACTTTGACATTAAATTTACGAATGCTTGGACCTGTATTGATAATTTCATATATTTCCTTTGTTTAAAATTGTATTATAGCACGATGCCCATTTCTGGGCAAATAGACTGTTGCGTTTATGCAACTGCCAACGACACTTGTCGTTTAACATTTTCGTCTGCTAGTTCAAGTGTCTTTTGTTGCAGGCCTCGTTGCATCATGCTGAGATACATCTCTTGCTTTTGAGCAGGAAGTTCTGCGAACAACATCAAAAGACTGCTTTCGTAGTAGCCTGAAGCGTAAGCATAATCACCGTATAGGGCTCTAGTTACTTTTGTGAAGTTATCCACTGCGTTTTGCATCAAAGCCTGATTAATTTCTTTTGACATTTCAACTCCTTATTACTTACTATACTCATATTATAGCGCCTTTGCCATTTCTGGGCAAACGGGGTGTTGTTAATGTGCAACATCCTCGGGTAATACTAAAGCATTATGCAATTGATCCCGGGGCACTCCGTGATCGCAATAGCCTTCTAGAACCATGTCAAAATAACTTTGACTGGGCAAACTGTCTTCGTGTCCCTCTACCATGAAATAAGTTGTGGCATTTACAATCTCACCATCATGCTCAACTTGCAAAGGTGCACGATTGTAGTAGTAGGGATAGCCTTCAAGTATATCCAAGGCCATCAAGCACTCGGGTGTGATGTCCCAAAGTACACCATCCACATAACTACCGGGCTCAACCACAACATCTGCAGGGCCTGCAAATCTAAATGCATGATCCAGTAGTCGTGCAGGACCCAGCGAGATCGCGCTAGGGCATCTATAGGCCATGCCCTCTCTGTTAGTATTCATACCATATGCGAAATATAACATCATTGCTCCAAGGTTAATAACATCAGCGTGACTTCGGCTTCGTCACGCAAATAAATCTTGCTCTTACGTGTATTGCCACTGTAAAACTGTGTACGCCAGTTTTCATTGTGGGTGTGATTTTCCCAATCAACACTAGGACCAAATCTAGCCCTAAAATAGTCTGTGGCACGACTACGCATCATCTTGTCTTTAAGACTACCATCAAACTCAATGATAGTAGTAAAACCCTGTTTAAAATAATTACGTCTGCCGTCG
>Ga0007809_10000056_pt1 | contig 39728 bp, 29 predicted proteins | sample CryBogCBE02Aug07_FD_60383 | JGI IMG/M metagenome (GOLD analysis project Ga0007809, IMG submission 60383) | Freshwater microbial communities from Crystal Bog, Wisconsin, USA - CBE02Aug07 | ecosystem: Environmental > Aquatic > Freshwater > Lake | place: Crystal Bog, Wisconsin, USA | collected...
TGTGCTTTGTGCTTTGTGCTTTGTGCTTTGTGCTTTGTGCTTTGTGCTTTGTGCTTTGTGCTTTGTGCTTTGTGCTTTGTGCTTTGTGCTTTGTGCTTTGTGCTTTGTGCTTTGTGCTTTTTTGTTTACTAAAATATAATAAAAATAATAAAAAAACTAGAGCAAACTAGCTTATTTACCACCCACGGTATTGTAAATCTCATATTCAATTTGTAAATTAGGGTCGGCATCAGGATGTAAGTTCTCTAGAAGACCAATTACATTGTTTCCATACTTTGCACCTAATGCTTTGCAATTAAAACTTATCCATTTGGCTTTAGCACATATCGGATTGCGTGCAGCTGCCATAATTACTTCGTATAATCTATCATGAAAACCTAATGCCCGATATTCCACTAGATTTCTGTTATCATTACTATTAAATTCTTTAGTTGCTACTAGAACAATTTCATCAGCACATCCAATTTGTTTAGTAAAATAAAGTCCGTTTCCATTACTAGGTGGTGGATTATTTTTGATTAGGGTTGGGATAAATTGAATCTGATTATACATAGGAGCATATGGCAATTTAGAAATAAGTTGGAAACTATCCATATCTAGCTTTGCTGGTGTTAAAGTGCTTGCACGACGAAACAGAGATTGTAAAATTTCAAAAGACATTATTTCTAGAAGATAAGATATAATTATATTTATATTAAATTAAAAAATTTAAATTATTAATTCAATTTTTTTTTTTATAACCTTATGAATGCTAGATGATATGCTAGATGATAGTTTACTTTGCATTAACGGCATTATACTTGGTCCAAGCAAGCCATCCATGATACCCAATAATACCAATACCTAGAATTACTAATAACTGCCAGATAAATTGGGGGAAATAAGGATGGTCGTGATATAGACCAATGGCAATTAGCAAGGGTCCAACAAATAAGACATGAAAAATATTGATAGAATAAACTGCCATAGTAATATTACTTCTAGCATATTCATAGAAAATATTAATTATTAAATTTACATTTAAGACATTAAACGAAATAGTGTTTTGATAGGGTAGAATACACCGTTTATACATCCTATAAACACCGGAATATAAACACTATCAGACTTTTCTTTTATTTTATTATATCTATTTTCTTCATATCTTACTTGTTGCATTAATTCAGATTTATACTGTCTATAATATTCCCTAGAACCTCTAAAATCTCGGTCTTCATACCGTTTTTTGGCTTCTATCATACGTTGCTCTGCATCAATAAGTTCATTATTTAATCTATCAAACTCCGCATTTACTTCAATGTATGCACCATTTATTATAGACACAGTTAAAACACTACTAATAATTGGTCTAAACATTTTAACAAAATTCAAATTACTAATACTATTAGTTATTTTCAAAATCAATTTTTTTACTCAAACCTCTAGTAATTGAAAAACTAAAATTAAAATATATTTTGAATAAGATTATATCAATAACTAATAGTATTTTACTCCTGCTAGAATGACTACACTTAATTTTCCTCCAGATTTACCTATTTCGCAAATCCTTTTCAAACAATGCAAACTATGGGTATGGGATTTTGATGATACCCTTATAGATACTGCAACATACTACTCTAGCAATATGACTCCATCTGCCATCTTAGAGAGAACAGATTCCCAACTTGATAATGAAGTCCCACAATGGCGTTATTTTCGCCGGATGGTTGAATTTCTAGTTGGCAATGGTCGATATGTAGGTATTGCTAGTTTTGGCACCTATGAAATAATTCAAGCCTATATGAAACGTATTATGGGATTCAATCAACAGTTTTTCACCCGGAAGAATATAATTGCACCTGAATTAAAACAGCGTGATGTTTATAGATACAATCAACCACCTAATAAGAATGAATATATCTATCAATTGATGAGGGTTTATAGAGTCCAAGATTTCAAGCGTGTTGTATTATTTGATGATAACGCCACTAATATCGCCGATGCTATAGGAATAGGAATCGTAGGAGTGCAAGTCCCTAGCCGGAATGGAGGTGATAAATCTGGAGGAGATATGATGTTTGGTCCATGGTTAATGTCCCAATTTGATGCCAATCTAGCTAGGACATGCGGCCAGGAAATTTATCAAAACAAGACATACACCGGCCTAGTGAGTAAAGAGAATTACACTGGGCTAGCATATGATGGCAAGGATATTGACTTTGGTACTGGTATCAAGGCAAAGGATGGTTATTTCATGGAACCATACGGGTTAGGTGTAGATGATTCCAGCGTGTATGCAGGCAAAACACCGGCTTTCGGAACCGGAATTGGTGATAGGAAGATAAATGCCCGTCCACAATTTGCCTGGAATGCATATCGTATGCCTAGGAAGATAACTCCGCAATGGTGGAATGGAAATTATATGAATGTTCCTGGTGTAGTGGAAAGCACCGGATATTGGGATGCCGATACTCTAGGAGGCGCCACCCCTAGCTATTGGGATAAATATCAATCTGTATTGAAAAAGGAACAAGAAGATGAAAAAAAAGACAAACGACAAATTATATATCCTAGTGGTGGGTCTAATTGGAATTCAGGAAATGGCAATATTCAGGGTGTAGTGGAAGGATTTGATGGAAGTGCAGGATGTGGTTGTGGTGTGCCACCTACTTGGTTAATGATTCTGTTGTTTATTGTAATTGTGTTGATTGTGATTGTAATGTCAAGGATGTAATTAATTAGCCAAATAGAAGTGCGGAAGAAGTATTTCTTTCTGCGCTAGATACACTAGTATTAGGGTTTTTTACTATAATTTGATTGGCAAATTTAGGACCTTCCATAGTCGCATTAGATGGTTTCGCAGGAGTAAAGGGTTTTATTGGAGGTTCTTGCCTTTGTTGTGCTAGTAATGCAGCAGCATTGCTTTTATGTGCAGTTGCAGGATTAAATGTTTGAACTACTCTAGAGTTAAATCCGGTACGTAATGTAGTGTTTAGAAGAAAATCGCGCGCCTGTCTTAATTCTCCTAATTTTTTATCATGGTTTTCATTTGATATATTTTTAGGTTTTTTAGCACGTAGCAACTTATCAAAAGTTTCCTTTACCACAGAATTAAAATCTTCCTTATTTATTGTGCTCGAATTTAATCCTAATAATTTATAAGGGTCTTTACCTTTCATAGCATTTGCTACTGCTTTACGCTTAGTATTTTTAGCTGCTAGATTTACTTTTGGAACTAATGGTTGATTAGATATTACTGGTTTTGGAACTTGTGGACTAGTATTCTCAGGTTGTTTTTTCCCATATGCGGCAGTATTATTAAAAAGTCTTTGCATATTTTCACCTAGCCCAACAGCACGCTTATTTGCAGGATTTGTTATTGCTAGAATGTTTGTTTTCTTAGTTTTCTTTTCAGCTCTTTCTTTTCTTGTTGCGTTAATTTCAGTAGTGTTCTTTTGAGTATGAGGAACTTCTATTTCACCAGTTGCTTCAGATTCGATGTATTTGCTTAATAAATCTCTATAATGTTTTGTGCGCTCTATTGCTTTTTGTGTTTCTTTCAAATTTTGTCTGGTACCTTTATTTTGGGCTGCAGCACGTTTTTTATCTAGTAGGGTTTGACTCTTTGCAATGCTATTATCTAATGTTTGCAGCTTGGATTTCAAGTTTTCAATATGATGCTGTGTATTTCTAGTATCACCATGACCCATTCCTAAACCTAAAGTCCATATTTTACTTAATAAGCTAGGACCGCTTCTAGCAGCTTCTTCTGCCCGTCTTATCTTACGTTCTAATATTTTTTTCTGTTCTGTATTAAAAATAATTTTTTTCGTTATTTTCTTACCCACTCTTTTTTTTGCACGTGTAGCTGTAAAACCAGACAAATTAGGAACTTCTGTTCTTATACCATTTATTACGCCTAAACCAATACCTCTTTCATGTGCCAAATTAGATAAATTTTCAGGTTTAAATGGTAATAAATTACCAGATTTACTGGATGCCGCAAGTTCCCCTGATGGTGTTCTAGGTGCAGTAGCCTCTGCGTCTGCTCTAGGTGTGGTAGCCGCTGCTTCTACAGATGGTACTTTAGGTACAATAGGTTCCTCTGATGTTGTTCTAAGTGCAGTAGGTTCCTCTGATGTTGTTCTAAGTGCAGTAGCCTCTGCGTCTGCTCTAGTTGTGGTAGCCGCTGCTTCTACAGATGGTATTTTAGGTGCTGTAGGTTCCTCTGATGTTGTTCTAAGTGCAGTAGCCTCTGCGTCTGCTCTAGTTGTGGTAGCCGCTGCTTCTACAGATGATACTCTAGATGCATTACCTGCAACTTCTAGTCTAGGTGTAGCAGGTTTTGTTCTAGATAAATTGATACCCTGTACACTTGATATAGCTGTTCCAGTAGTTGCAGATGTAGATGTTGCAGTTGCAGAAGATCTTGTTCTAGGTGAATTGGCAGTGGAAGTGTTTACTTTTCTTGGCGGGCTTTCATCTGATGATGATTCCTGTTTTAATGTTCCCAAAGATTTTATAAATTTTTTGTTCATTAGTTTAGGTGCAGGAGATAAACCTTCTTTTGCCCTTACTGTAGGTATATTACTAGATAAATCTGTTCCTGTTGGAAGACCTCTTCTTACATTTGCTAAAGTCATATAAGGATCTTCACTTTCAACTGGTAAGGGTTTAGGTTTTGCTTTTTTTTTTACCTTAGCCTCTTCAAGTTGTTTTGCAAAATTTGCATTAATAGTAGTTGCATTACCTTCTTCTTTAGCTTTTGCTTTAGCTTTTGCTTTAGAACTAGAAGATTTTGTTAGTGGAACAGCAACTTCTAAATTATGCCTTCCGGCGAGATTTGCCAACTCCTGTGCACTAGCTAATGTTTGTTCTCTAGATGGTAATACAGATGATGTATTTGCCTTTGTTAAGACAGCTGTGTTAGTTAAATGACTTACTTCACTTTGAACTGCGGTTTGCATTGCTTTTGGATTAGGAGAGGGAACACTTTTTATAGTACCAGTTGCCGCAAGCACACCCTCAACTTCTGTTGCAATATTAGCTACCACAGCAGATGACCTTTGTGCTTGATTAGGTGTTGAATTTGCTGTTCTTACAGTTGCTGTTTCAATAGCATTTGCAGGTCTTGAACTTCCATTAGCTACTTGTGTTTGTCGTGTTCGTGTTTTGTTTTTAAATCCTTTAGCTATGTTTCTTACTGATTTACCTGTTCCACCGGTGTTTACTTGTTCTCTTGTATGAGGCATAGATGAATTATTACCAGATGGAGCTCTTTTAGTTAATGGATTACCTTTTGAATTAAATGTCGTGTGGGTTTGAGACACTGCAAATAATCTTCTTACTCTGGCATCTGCCGGTAAATGAGACATAATTTCTGAATGCCGCTTGTTAGATTGTTTTACTTGTGTTTTTATTACTCCTCCTTCTGGATGAAGACTAGTTCCAATTTGTAAACTTTTTTGTTTACCAGATGTGTTTTCTCTGAATATTTGTGTTGTTTTGTCGCCAAATGTTGTACTGCTTTCTACTACAAATCCCTTAGGTGCATTAGGTGCATGAGGTATATGGGGTTGTCCTCGCAAAGGCATTTATTAAACCCTTATTCTAATGTCTTTTCTATCATATTGCTAGAAATAATCCTAGCATAGCTTCTCCAGAAAATAACCGAAACATCTGGTTATCCAAAAAAATTGATATCGTATGTTCTATATCTTCAATTATTTTTTCAAAACAGTCATGGCTGCTTCATTCCCTTACTCAACATCAGCATATCGCTGCCCTAGCCCCACATATCAGACCCGGGTAGAATCTATGTACCAAGCTGCCCCGATGGTATATTCTAATATGCCAGTTGCACATCCGGGTATGATGTATCCAATGACTTTGCCAGGCTATTCAACACCAGGATTAATTCAACGCCCACCTTCACCTGTTAAACAACCTATTATGCCTAGCGTAATGAGAACTAGACCCAATACCCCAGTCCACACGCCGATCCATACTCCAGTTCCAACACGTGTACCAACACCAGTGCCTAGTATCAGTCCAACTAGAGAATGGTTGCTAGACACTTTGAAAAGATATATTTTCACACATCGGGGTATATTGATTGGTGATTATCCAAAATATGAAATTCGAAAGAAGGATATCACTGATAAATTTCATAAGCGGATTGGCGAAGTATATCCTAGTGATAAATATCATATTACTAAAGATTGGATTTCTAGCGCTATGGCTAATCCGGAATTTTTACCTGAGTATTCAGAACGGCTAGAGCTGTTTCCTATTGAGAATGAATTTCGTGTAGCTATTAAGCAAGCAGATTTCTATATTCTAGCAAAGGATATTGCAGGTAATATGGAACAATATTTCAATATTCAAATAGAATCAAATCTGGTACTTGATACAGGTGCTAGTGCCAATGCTATTGCTAGTTTGGGAAAAATCATATTACATTTTTGCAATGCTTTTATTCCTGAAGTGCAAAAAATTGTTTTCTTCATAGACCAAACCTATTCAACCACCACATGTGGAATTGGTATTCCACAGACGGAGATGAAATACCAACATGACTATCTGACTTATGATGGCAATGTTTATTCTGTTCTAGATGCTTATACTAATTATATGCAAGATTTGCAAGAAGCAGATTCCAGTGATAAAAGTAAAAGCCGTGATTATCGTGACACAAATGTTGATAACTCTATTTCCCTTTTCGAAATAGTAAATAATATTCGAAACGGTGTAGTAGTCTTCATGTCCTATGTAGAAATTGAAGAATGTGTTGAAATTATTCTAGCCGCTAGAAATAAGTTTATGAGTTGCGGAAAACAAGAAAAAAAAGAACAACATGTAATGGTGTTTGATAAGTTTATTTCACCAAGAGTAAAACTAGATTACCATATTAAGATATGGAAAGGCAGTGGTGATTCTGATGATGCAGGGGAAGCAGATAAAGAACCTTGTGCTAGATGCAATGTGGTTATCGATGCCGACGAATTGGTGTGTACCACAAAATGTTGTCGGCGGACGATGCACACTAGCTGCTTGCTAGAACTATATTGTCATGAAAGCACACCACATTCAGAATTCCGATGCGACAAATGTCGCTTGAAACGCAAAGATAAATTCGGTAGAAATACTGAGATGTTGATGGCACATTGTATTTAGACTATTTATTAACTAAAAATAACTAAAAAGTTTTTTTATATTTATGCCTATGTCGATTATGAAGTTGCTGCTTGTGGTGGTAATTCAAGCTCTTTGAAAGTGCTCTTAATAATTTTTAGATTTATTAATGCCTCAAAATATTTTGCAGGTAATTTAAATGAAGAATCATCATAAGATTTTAACTTTGCTTCTTCATATGCCTTCTTTAATTCAGCCATATCAATAGTATCTATATCTTTTGCATTAAAACTTTTAGTCTTGCCTTTTAATTCTACTGCAATTGGTGATGATGGGTCTAGTGAGGACTTTATTAAATCGCTGTCTTCTCTTTGTTTTTGTAAAAGAGAACGCTTAATATCACGTTGACGACTCTGTATATCACTTTGTAAATCTAACATTCTAACCATACTAACAGATGTATCTAAAACAGATTCCAATTGTTGTTTTTGCAATGGTGATAATTGTGTTTTGGCACGGGTATATTGTTGTTGTATAAACAAATTATGTGTATCTTTAATCTGTTTTAATTTTTTCTGTTCTTCAATCATTTTTTGTTCCTTTTCTTTTCTACTTGCATTATTTGGTTCTTTTTCAATTTCTATTTTTAATTTATTTATTTTACTTATTTGTTCGTTTATAGTTTTTATATTGGTTTGCAATTTCTTTTTCTCATCGCTACTAAGCAAAGTATCATCAATATTACTTATTTTTTTGGTAAGTTCATATTGTTGTGAATCATATTTTGCTTTTACTTTTTGTTGGTCTTCATCGCGTTTTTGAATTTCATCCATTAAGGTGCCTCTACTACCTACAAAATTTTTAGCTCTTTGACCCAATTTTGCTATAGCAGGAACATCTTTACCCATTGTTTTTACTATATCATATATTGGCATAGCAATTAATGCAACAGGCGTTGCACCAGGAGCACCTAAAGCAGCCAAAGTATATAATGCCGCAATTTTTTTCTTTGACATTTTACTTACATCAACTAATGCTTTTTTAGTCATTTGCCCTGTATCTGATAATATATCTCCAACAGCCTTTTTAGATTTTTTATATTGAATATTAGCATCAGCTACTCTGGCTTGCCTTGCTGTTAATTTACGCTGTCTGATATTATATAGGTATCTGTTATTTTGTTTTATTGAGCCTAATTTTAATTGTCGCAATGCATTAACATATGATTGACCTTCTGCACGGGTTAATGTTGTAGGAGTGTATCCTATTTTTAATTTATCTAATTTGTCTTTTGCTTTTAAATATTCTTTGCCACTTGTACCAGTTGCTTGTAAAGATTGTACTTTTTTCTCTAATGCATCTATTTCATCTGCTTTTTTTGCTTGTTTTAGTTCATCAGACATTTCTGTTGATCTGATACCTGTATACTTTTTAAATTTACCCCACCCTGATGTTGGTGCTATTTTCAATCCAAGTAAAGCATCAATTTTTCGTTGCTCCCTTTTTTGTGCTCTTTTTGCGGTCCTCAATTGTATTCCACGAATTGCTGCAGCGCCTAAGCGTGTTGTTCCTAATCCAACTAATCCACCTAAAGCTGTAGATGTACCTCTAACAAGATATGCAGGTGTTCTAAATGCGTGCCCTAATCCTTTTTTTGTATAATGCCAACTTTTAGCCATTAAGCCTGGAGATTTTGTTTTGAATGCTTTTGAAGCACGATTAGAACCTCCATTTTGTTTATTTTTTCTAACATATCTTCTTGCTACCATTTCAACTAAAATAATTTCTTTCTAGAATATTCTAAAAAATACTTAGAAATTTATTCATATATAATAGAAATTACTAAAAACACTAAAAAATGAAACTATCTTTTACATCATTACTAAACTACATATCCACAAATCTAGAATATATTATATTCTTCATCTTAACTCTCATTCTAGCAATCTTAATTGCCCGCAAAAGTTGGGAGGGATTCTTTACGGAATCCCTTGGTATTAACCAACTAGATGCCATTATTTACATCAACCTAGAGAATCGTGGTGATAGGAAAGATTTACTCTTGAAAGAATTAGCCGCGCTAGATACTAATATGTCAAAAGTCCATAAAGTATCTGGCATATATATGCCTAAAAACGGTCATAAAGGCTGTATCCAGTCCCATATTCTAGCATTAAACATGGTAAAATTGAATCAACCACGGTGGTCGCGGGTTCTTATTCTAGAGGATGATGCTGAACTAACAGAAGAACCAGAACAATTCAACAAGATTCTAGCACAAGCAATAGAGAAGCTAGATACCATAGACCCGGATTGGAATGTTTTAATGCTAGCAACTGCTTGGAAAGTAATTCATCCTGCTGATACTCCAGAACGCCAATCACTAGAAATATACAATCCGCAAGGAGAACGTGTTCCACTAGCCTTGCAAAGATTGAAGTCTGCAACTACGGCATCAGCCTATCTAGTCAAGGCATCGTATGTGGATGAAATATTGAAATTATTTGATAAATGTAATCGCAATTTGCAACCGGACAGGCTAAATGAGGATAATTATGAACCATGGGCTTTGGACCAACAATGGCGAACTTTGCAAGAGCGGGGCAAATGGTATTGTTTGGATAAAGACATTGTTAAACAACGGGCAATTTGGTCGACAACAATGAGTCAATCACATAAGTGAAAGTAAAAAACAAAAAATAAAAAAAATTATTTTGTGGTGGTGGTAGTATTTCAGAAGGATGAAAGACTTTGCCACACAGAATCTGGAATTCCTTCTAGCATATCAAGGAGTTCATCATCCGCTAGCTCGGTGGAGAAGCCAAATTGAGTCTGGGGATTAGGTGAAGGTGTGTTCTGCACCTGCACTTCTTGGTGTGGCAAAAGGTATATGCCAATGTTCTTGGCAAGTTCTCCAATCGATGTTGGAGTCTGGCCGAACAAAACCTTTGCTGCTGATTGGATTTCTGGCTTATGCAAGTTCGCCAAGATAGTTGCAGACATTGTCCCGTCAACTTTGCCTGCTAGAATCTGTTCCAGCCAGAATAGAGTTTCTGCATCAGCATCATTAAGTGCCATTCTAGCTAGAAGACTAATTGCAGCCAAATTGCAACCTAATTGCAAAAAAATAATTTTTATAAACCAAGAATAAAAGTATCAATTTTTGATAAAAAATAAGCTTTCACTATTTTTACATGCAATGCTTTTGCCGATAAAGCAAGAGCAATTCATTTAGTTTCTCCTTAAGAAAGGAAATTTGTTGTTTCAATTTTTCATTTTGTTTTTGCAAAGATTTAGAATATTCAATAGATGCTTGAAACTTTAATTTTCTGCGTTCACGGGTTTTTTTGGCATGAATACGTGCAATCTCACGTTTATGTTCTTCAGGTGTCATGTGCTTTTTAGTAGTTAAGTGATTTTTAAGTTTCGGTTTCTGTTGTGGTTGTTTTTGCTGTGCTTGTATATTATCTTCATTCATTTTGCACTTCTCCAAAACAATGTTGTCTTTAGAAACCTTAAAGACTTCTGGAACATCTAGTGGCTTTTGTACCTTTTGATTTTCGATAATATTTTTATCGTAATAACTAGGTAAAGATAGTTGGCTTATTAGAGGCTCAATGGAGGTTTTAGACTTAGGAGGAGGATTTTCGGTACAAGGTATGCTAGCAGAAAACCATTCATCCAATTCTCCGTATTCACCACAACCATCATATACATGGGGCATATCAGTCATATTTGCTAGTTGCAAATATAAAATAATTTATTTGAAATAAAATAAAAACAAAATCAATTTTATGTGAATATTAATAAAAAAATGCCAAATATCTAATCCAGATGGAATCCTAATAGTTTTCGTGAAATCCGGTTGCCACCAAATTATCATTCTGACCAGGGTCTAGAGTGATAGCGCCTGGTGGAATCTTGGTGTGCGTCAAAACAGATAGCGCGGACTCTAGAAGCTTAATCTCCTCTTGGTATGATAGGGTGGGAGTTGTACTTGGAGGAATTGTTAGTGGAGAGCTAACAATTGCTGCCAACCTAGCAATAATATCATCCTGTGGCGGAAGATACGAATAGGGGTTTGGAAAGCCGGAAGGAATAAATGTTCTCATATCCCTTGAAAATGCAAATACACTAGTGTCGTGTAATAAATAAACATTCTAGAATTATAAAAATATATTTCAATTTTTTTTTCATAATATTTATTTTATCCAAATTTCAGATTAAGCAGAATGTGTAAGCATTCGAATTTCTGGTACACCTGATTTCTTGCCTAGGTAAATCTTGGTTAATTTAGGATATTTGTTATGTAGGTAGTATACTGATTTTAGTGCTTCGTCTTTGCGGTCTTTGCCTTCGTCTTGCATGCCACCTTTATTCTTATAATAACGGGTTTCAATACCTACATTGTTGAATCGCAAAACGGCACCATCAATAGTATAGTGTTGGAGAGTACGTTCTGCGTTTTCTTTTTCATCTATGGTGATACGCAAGTCTGGCCGATGACGATTAATAGTGCCCCAAAATGGACCAACAATAAAGCGCAAATCAGTTGTCATCTTGGGCGACATAAATCGAGCATTGGCCAAAGGATAAACACCCCATAGAAATATACCTTTTTCCTTACAAATTTCAAAAGCCCTAGTAATAAATCCATCTAAATCGGCAATTTGTCGCATCTGTCTAGCAGATTTGCTAGATTTCCTTGAAACCCGATTTGAAATCCTGCTAGCAGCACTATACCTGATACTATGGGGTTGGATAATCAATTCCATTATTTTATCTAGGTCATCATCCATTTGGACTAAGTGTGTACCTTCCGGGTAATAATTCATTATGAAATTCCGTTGATTTCGTAGTCCAATTACACCAATCACTAGTTTACCATATAACCAAGTAGGGACTTTGGCTTTGTATAAATCATATTGCTCTTGATTAGCGACAAATATATTTATCTTATTTGCAGGAATGCTGTGCCGATGTAATAGTGCTAGGGTTTTGACTTGTATTAAATCAGGGCGATTATAACTAGGTATAGCTATTATATAGGATTCTGATGCAGGCTTAATATCTGGCTTGATACCTGAGTTAAGTTTTGGGAATGATACTATTGGTTTCTCAGTATTAGATAAATCAACTTCCATTTCAGGTATTTCTAGTTCACCCATTTTAATAATAGGTTTTAGATATTTTTCCTTATCTAGAATAGTTGGTTCCTGGGGAATGGATTCTCTAGATACTGTATCTAATCCTAGAGATTTAATTAGAGTTTTGGCTTTTATGATATCTGCTTTGGAAGATTTCCGTGTTATTCTACTCTTGGGTTCTGGTTCTTGTTCTTGTAGTCGTGTTTCTAGGAGGTGTTGGCGATATTCTTTAGGACCAATAATTCTTTCGCGCTTTGCTTGTTTTTTGTATTTAATATGTTCCACTTTCCTGGCTAGGGAATAAACTCTAGACTTGCTGCTAGAAGATTTTCTATATTTTAAAGTCATTATGTCAACGTATCAATTCGTTGTTCTGATGCGTCTTTCTAATGTATCTTTCTAATATAATAAGCGATTTATTTGTTATACTCAAACTATATTGATAGGAAAATGTATTAGAGAAAAATAGAAAACTTATAATAAATAACCTTTAATTTATGAGCATGTGAAAGCATTTTAGTGCTGATGAAAGTATATATTTAAAGGTCTCCTTGGATTTCCGAGGATTTGTAAGAATCCGAGGCCTGATGAAGGGCGACTTAAAGGTCGCCCTGGATTTCGAGTGGCCGCCGGTTAATATCAGGCTCAATTGTAGTTTGCATCCAGGGAGAAACCTTAACCTGGGGATTAAGAGGTTCACTGCGGAGTTGACGATTAGCATTACGAAGAGTCTGGCCGACGGTGTTAATACCAATATGGAATCCAGCAGTTAGGAAGTTTTGGTCTGCTAGAGAACCTTGACCGGAAGGATTTACTTGGGCCCATAGGGAGTTAGCATCACGGGGTAGAAGGTCTGCGCTAGATAGGACATCTTTAGGATAACATTCAGAGGGAAGTTGATTTAAAGCAACGGGGTTGGGTTGCTGTAGACCTTGAGGTTGTTCTACCATACGAATACTTTCACTAGCATCTACATTATAGGCTTGGGTGGGCATGGCATTGGGTTGCATTCCAGAAGATACACTGACTTGATCGGAAGGGGCTTGGCTATCGAAGGTTTCAATACCTGCTTTGATAGGGGGTAGCATACCTGAGTTTGCAGATGCCATCATCATGCGACCAGAGGCAGTTGTTGTAGGGCTAGCATTCTTAGAAAAAACTATGTAGCCAAGAGCTAGAACACCTAGTAGACCTAGAACAATAAGAACTGTTTTGGTAGTATTTTGCATTTTGGTAAAATAAGTTTCTAGACAACGTAATAATCTATATTACACTTAGATAAAAAGTATTTTATTTTATTATATTTCTAGATTATATTTCTGGAAAATAATTATCCGCATTCTAGAATTATGAATTTTTAAAAATAATAAAAAATAATAAAATAAAATTTTGATAGATTTGCTATATCTATGATTTGCTAGTCTTCTTGGTTTTCTTAGTCTTTTTAGTCTTCGTTGTGACAGTCTTGCTAGGGCTTGTACGAATGTTAAGCCTTGTAATGCTAGTTGGCTGTCTAGGTATCATGTAATGTTCAATTTGGCCATTATGTAATTCTGTAAGTTGGATAAATGGTTTAGTTGAATCATTGATTACTTCTTTACCTGCAGCATGAACCTCACCATTATGGATAGAACTTGTAAAAGTGCTAGAGATTGATTTGGAATATTCTAGAGGTTTAGATAACTTATTTCCATTTTGCATTAGTCTAGCAGGTAGATTTATTTCAGACTTAGTCATTATGCTACGATTATTAGAAATTGTATTAAGAAGGTTTGCTAGACGATTTGCATTATTAGTTACAACAAGTTTGCTAGAAGTTCTTGTGCGTTTTAGCTTAGGCTTGGATTTAATTTTTGCTTTCCTTGCTAGGGTTGCTTTAGCAACTTTATGTGGCATTATTCAAAATAATATGCTATTTATTCTAGATATATCTAATATTTTATTTAGAATATTAAAAGATAATCTAGGATTTGTATTTTCTAGATTTTCTAGAGTAGATAGAATTTGGCCTAGATTTGTCTAGACGTTTTAATGTATGTTTTTTCATTCTAGATGTCAAATATTTCTTGCCTCTAATTCTTGTATTCGCAATAGTATTTTTAATTGCGCCTCCTGTAGAAGCTACTGCTGCTGCAGCACCAATAACAGGTTTACCAATGCTTGCTAATGCAGCAGCAGCTGAAACAGATTGTGCAAAATCTAGAGTATCTACTTCTGCATTACATATTAATTTAATGTTTTCTAATAGTTTATTATCTGTAGAGTTATATGTTTTGATAGCATCCTCCTTACTTACATGTGCCTTCATATTAGCAAACATAACAAACAATGCTTTTTTTGTAGAGGGACCTAAATCTAGATAATTATAGGTTCCATTTGTTGATGATTTTGGAACCAAATTTTCTATATTTCCGCGACCATTCAATTCTTGCAATAGGCTCATTAATTTATAGTCAACCATACCACCCATAACTACTGTTTCGGCAAGTGTACTTTCACCAATTACAGTATTATAAGTATATCTTGCAGCTTTATCACCTAGATATAATAAATTACCACAGTTGTTTGATTTCAATGATTGTGTTGTTGTTTCACATTTAAAAGCTCTAGTTTTACCATCAAATGTCCGCTCATTATAATCTTCAATCTTATTCATATTAAAAAGAAAATAATACTTTAAATGTTCTAGTGTTGTCATAATAGATTCACCTTGTTCTACAATGAAATTTACAAATTTATATATAAATATTAAAACCATTGATAAACCACGATATTGTGTACCCAATGTTCCTAATCTACCTTCTGTATTTGATAAAACAAAGCACAATAACATCATAAAATATTTAATCATTATAAATTTTGGCTGAAAGTATATATCTTTAAATAATTTATATTGAACTTGTGTTTGTTGTTGACGTCTTTGTGTTGCTTGTTTTTGTAATTGTGGTGTAGTTGTTATTTTTATTTTTGTAAATTTTATTTCTGATTCAGGTTCCAAAACATAAAATGGCAAATTACCATAATTAAAATTATTTAACCGTATCCCTTCTTTTTTCTTATCATCAGATATTTCTAAACTAAATATTTTATTAATATTATTTTTATCTTCGTCATTCAAATCTTGTTGACCTGCAGATTTCTCTAATGAAAAATATTCATAATTTTTGCCATCAGCTTTTTTTTTATAAATGAAGTTTCTTAAAAATGTTTTTACAATAGCTAATATTTTGTCTTTTTTTAATAATAAAATTGGAATATCTTCGGTAGTACCTGCATTATTTAAAAGAAAATCTTTGAAGGTTTTTTCATGTCGACCATTAAAAAAAAGAGTTATTGCTTCTGAAATATTAATTATATATTTTGCTATGGGTGCAGGATCGGCTTGCAAAAAACCTGCCAAGTTTGTAGCAGTTGTAATTGAATATTTAAAGACACGTTCGATTGGTGCTTTATCATATGCAGGATTGGTATTAGTTACTCTAAAAGCAGTATAATAATTATTTATTTTATCTTTCCTTTTTTCTTCAGTTTCAGTTTCAGTTTCATTTAATTTAAGTACTACTAGTTTGTATTGTTTGTCTTTATCTTCAGAATTTGATTTTAAAAAACTATTAGCAAGTTTTAATAAAGAAGCTTCACATGAACTTGAAGAACAAATATTTGTTCTACTATCGGTAAGAGCTGTGCTTTTTTCTGTCTTTGTATAAAACTGATTACCTAAAAATTGGGTTCTAATACGAACTGTATTTTCTGTCCCGGGCATATCAAAAAATACCAAACTATTTCCTCCTTCTAATAACAATTTAATCATTAGAAAACTACGACTACTATTATCATTATTAGGTGTTGCACAAATTGTTAGATTTTTATATCGATGTTGTTCTATTTGTTGTAATCTGGTCTTTAGAGTACCAACAAATGTATTGGCATCAGCTCCATCAAGTTTTTCTATTGTGTTATAGACATCTGGTTTGACTTCATCATTTGAATATTTAACTGGATATTTAACTTTTTCTTTAGGATATAATTCCAGAAACTCAACAGACTTTATTTTTTCAATATTATCTAATATAAATAATTCTAATAATGATTTTTTCTTAGTATCCTCTTTGTCTTCCTCTTTCAAAGAACCTTCTATTAATGTATATGTTTTACCCGAACCAGAAAATCCAAATCCAAATATAACTACATTTTTATTATCACTTAATTCATTCATTAAATCTTGTGTAATTTCAACTTTCTCTGTATATTTGCTTTCGGTTTTATCAAGTTTGGTTGCACCAAACAATTGTTTATAAACATATTCTTGGCTATGATGAGGTAAATAAACTGCATTAAAAGGTCCATATTTTTGCATATTGCTATCTGAAGAAATACCTATTTCAGGGTTTTTACAATAATCACCTAATTCTATTAGATTTTTATCTTTATTCACACTAATTACATTAGACATTCTATATCCGCCAGTTTGTGTGGTATCTTCTTCATTATCAGAACGAATCTTTACTACAACCCTACAAGGTTGAATTAAAATTTGTTTTCTTATTATTACATATAAATTTGGATATTTTTCCAAGACAGTTGCAATCTGCATAATCTTATTATAATTTAAATCATCTAATTCAATTGAATCTGTGTCTATGTTTTCCAATTCAACGCATTTATTCAATAATTCACTAATTTCTGTTTTGGCGTTAGATTTTCCTTCTAAACTATATTTATTTAAAAGTTCAGTCCAAGATTTTGAATAATCTTGTTTTACATTGCCGTTATAATCAAAAAGTTCTGATTTTATAGATGCTAATGGTTTAATTTGTTGTTTTAGAATGGTTCTTGCATTTATAAGAGGTTCTTCTATAGCTCTAGCAGCTTCGGCTTCACGTCTAGCTTGCTCTTCTGCTAAACGTTTAGCTCGTTCAGCAGCTTCAGCTTCACGTCTAGCTTGCTCTTCTGCTAAACGTTTAGCTCGTTCAGCAGCTTCAGCTTCACGTCTAGCTTGCTCTTCTGCTATTTTTCTGTTTATATTATCAATTATTAAAATAATATTAGTTTTGCGTTGACTTTCAGCAATTTCATTTTGGACTTTTTCTAGCATATCTTCGAATTTCACATTATTCAATAAGTAAAGTGCGATTTGATTTACAGCAAATTTATCTATATCTCCATTTAGTGTAATTATTTCATCTATATTTTTTTGTATTCCCATATTAAATAATCTAGATTTTAGTAATTGTTTTGAATCTTCATAATTAGATTCACATGCTGCCTTGTTCCCTAAAGAGCAAACCTCTAGCTCTTTTAATTTATCTAATAATCTTGTTGCTGGTTTTTTTGTATTTTCGTTACCTTGTTGGCTTACAGCAGTTTCAGGTAATAGATTTATCTCATCCTTAATCTTACCTAAAATATAATCTGAACTAATTAATTCAGAATACTTATTTATATAAGCTGATATATCTAGCGAATCAGATTCCGCTGATTCTACAATTTTTGTATATTCTTCTATCATTTTTTCTATCTTTGGTTTAAGGTCGCCCTTAGTTTCGGGTTTGGCAAGTAGTCGGTTTAATCTTTCAATACGAACTAGTAACCAAGCTTTGAATAAATTTGCATCATATCTATCAAGTAATTGCTTACTAATTTTATTTTCCAATTCATGCAAATTTGCATAATTATAAGTAATATTATCAATCAAATGTGTTATTTTTTCTTGAAATATACTTTCTAGAGATTGCCCCTGTTGCATAGGATTTGCCGCTTCTGCGGAACCACCGGCTTGTGTAGGTGTATTTGTTTGATGTGTTTGTGTAGGTGTTAAACTACCAATTGCCTTTGCTTGATCTTTTAGTACCGCCGGTAAATTCTCTATTAAAACACGTGGCAAATTAACTGTAGTTTGATATGGTTCAACTTCAGGTTCTCTACGTGGACTTGATATAGGTATTTTCTTACCTAGTATTCTTATTTCTTCATCAATATATTTATAAGCCAATTTGTCAGTTTGGAATAATAAGATTATGTAATTGAATATCGATATATTAACCATATACATATCTGAAAAATATAGAATCATCTTAAATAAATTTATGAATTCCAAATGCTTAATTAGATATAAATTTTGCAAGTCATAACAATTTAATATAACTCTTTCAATATGTTGTCGTTTTGTGTCAGTTTCATTTGCAGAATTATCTTGTGTGAATTCAACTGGCACTCGTTGTAATCCAGCTTCAGAAGCTTGGGTTTGATAAGTGCTAATATTTGTATACCTGTTTATTGTTGTTAATTCTTCTTTTGATATCATACGACTTGCTTGCCGGCTTAATAAAGTTTTTTCAACAATCGAAATTTGTTTTAAAGCAGTAATTACTTGCATTGTCTCGACATCAGGTATTACATAATCAATGAAATCAATATATATTTTCTGGTCTTCTAATGTTGCACGATTAAACACTTGCTGTATATTAGTAAAAACTTCCTGTCCTTGTATTAACTTGAATTTGAATACATTTGAGTTTGAAGCATCAAGATCAATAAATCTAGCCAGTAATGCTTGTTGATTACCAGGAATGGTTATCATTATATTTTGACCTGGTTTTATCTTATTTGGATCTAAATTAGTAATTGTAATCTCGTCATTCTGATCGCCAGATAAATCGGATATTTTCATTTGTTGCCGTGCACTAGGGCCAGCTGCGGCTGCGGCAGCAGCGGAACCACCTGCTTGACTTTCTGTTCTGGTTACAGGAGGCAACAATGTTCTTGCTGCCTCTAGAAGCGTTTTTTGTTGTTCTAATTTATCTTTCATGTCTTCCAAATCTGGTTTTTGTACAAAAATCTTAGGTCTAATTCTGGGTATAGGTTCACCATCATTTGTGTTGTCTTCTTCATAAATTTCTACATCAGGTTCATAAATAGTAGTAGTTGTTTCTGTTCCACGTCTAGTTATATTAATTTGAAGAATTCGCACTATCTCCAATATTAAATTGATTAAAGTAAGTTTAATTGTTATTATACCTCTTAAAATGTCATATAATTCTATAATTTCATTGTGCTTTTTATTGTAGTATACTTGTAATTTTTCACATTCTTCAAAATATACATTTATTTGTTCTACATTCCCATTTGCTAAAATATCTATGTTTTCTGCACGACCTAAAATATTTTGGTTACTAGATACATGAGAAGCTGCACTAGTTCCATGATTTGTAATTTGGGTCCATCCAGAAGTGATTGCTTCAGGTTTTAATCCAAGCAAATCAATAGGTATATTATTTGCATTCTCCCCAAAAAGGGCTTTTACTTGAGTTCGAAATATATCACTTTTTTCGAAAGAAATAGTTAAATTTTCTAATAAGGGATTTGTACTTCTCCCTTGAAAAACCTCATTTGCAATTTTTTTTATTATGTCCTTGGTATTAAGATATTCTAATTGTAAATTTATCGGTTGTAGGTTTCCTCGTAGTAAAGTTAGATTACTATCTAAATTAAACTTCAATATATCAGCAATACCATGGCTATTTAGTTTTGTAACTAAAGTTACAATAGCATCTTGTAATGTTTTAATACTAGGCTCTAATTTTGCTTGTATTTCTGAAATAGTTGTGTTCTTAAATTTGAATTTATAGGAGCCATCCTGATTTCTGGCATTATCCAAATACAAATCTAATAATTCATTTAACTTTTCCATAGCATCACCCTTAAAAATTTGTTTAGTTGTAGCAGTTTCCTTTTTTTCTGTAGTTGTAGTTACAGTAGGTGCTGCAGTTGCAGAACCACCATATTGCCTTATCCGTTTATGACTATGGTTTTCGGATACTTGAATATTAGTACGGCTTCTTTTAGTCATATTAGTATCCAGTATTTTATTTACTATAATCTATTAACAAAAAAAATATAAAAAATCATTCACAAAAACTTCATTCCCAGAAGCGCTTATCAGCCCATGCAATAGTTGTTTCAGAATTTGGCATTTGATAACCATTTGCTGGTTTAGGGCCATGTTCGCCAAAAGGCATTTGTAGAGGGTCTATACGGTTGTATTTGGTGATTCCCGTGCTTACGGAATTATCACCTTTTACTTCGTGAATCACAATATTACCATATCCACGATGATAGTTAATTTTCTGAGTAGTATAAGGTAGGTCGCAAACACTAGCATATTTACCTAGATTGGGTTGATTCATTTTTAACAAAGTTTGAAACACTTGTAATATAGTATAATCTATTAATAGCAAATAATAAAAATTAGAAAAGAATAGCAAAAATTACTAAAAATTGATTTTTATACTTCATTAAAATAAATTATTTTTCAAGTGTCAATACTTTTCAAACATTTGTTTTGAATTTGCGAGTTTCTGAAGTTATGTCTGCAACTGTAGCTCGAAAGCAATCTAGGAAGGTTCGTGAGTTCCTTGCAAAAAAGGAAGAAGAAGAAACTAAACAACACGCAGAAGATGCAGCAAGGCATAATGCCCTTCTATCTATCCTCCGCAATCCTAAAGAACATGATTCAGAGAAGGTGCAGATGGCATTGAAAATCTTCTATGATATCACTGTTGACAATTGTGGTAAATTACTATCCTCTGGAGATACTAAAGAAATCTTCAAGGCTATAAATATTCTAAAGAAACTACTTGCAGACGGACATGATATTGATTATATCATTGTGCGATTGCTTTGCCATGGTAGTTTGCTGTTCTTCCAGTTTGTAAAGCAAGTTCGCCGTGATCTATTGAATCATTTTGAAGCCTATGATGAAGTAGTTCATGCCTGCAAACCTTGTGAGATTATTGAACTGCTAAAGTTTGGTGTCCTAGAACTAGAACACGCAATGAAGATAAATAAGATGGAATCTTTGGAAGCAACCATCTATATGTTTATCCAGTTAACTGACTATGAAGATACCATCCAGGATTATCTTTGGCAGACTTACCCCAATCTACTCAGCAAACAAGGTTTATTGCGCCATATGGTTCTACGCAGCGTACAACATGAAATTTCAGTTTATTTGAAAACTTTGGGTATTGCTGAATATAATGAGAAACTAGTAAACTTCAAAGAGGTGCTAAAATCATACGAAAATATGGAAGTAAAGTACAAAGGTTCTCCGCTGTTGAAAGGACGCCTAATAAATCTAATTCGGATGATTGTTGACTTGGTTTTTAATCAAGGATTTAAACTACCATCTATGACGGAATTTCTATCAGAATTCAAAAAAAAATATCCTAAGGAAAACGATGTAGATGTACCAATCTTCCTACAAGTTCTACCTTGGGACGCCCATTGGTACATAAGTATGAAAATCTTACAATTAAATGTTGAGAAATTGTTTCCCTATGATTCCATCGACGGAAAATGGGCTTAATCTCAGTAATAACTTTTTATTTTTTCTTGCCTATATATAAGATACATATAGTAAATCACTAATATTGAATATTCTGAATACTATAAAATGAATGTATCAATGTTATTTGGGTTTATTCTTTTAACTCTACTACTAGGTATGTTTATATATACTATTTATACCAACCTAGAAACAACATCTAAATCTGCATCCCAGATTGAAGGCTTTTATCCTCGACGTTGGTGGTGGGGTGGACCACATGGAACCCGCTGGGCTTGGCGGCGACCTTGGATGCATTGGTGGGGAAATTGGCGTCCATATGGATATTATCCCGCATATTCCGGTTATTGGAAACAATGTGAACCATCTGGCACATGGTGCCCTGCGACAATGAGTTGCAACTCTCCAGCATGTCAATAAAACAACCATATCTAGAATAATCTAATCTAGAATAATCTGGAATAATCTAAAAAAAAGTAAAAAAATAGGATGCTTTTTTCCTAATTAACAAGCTTAAAAACTAAAGGATACGAATCCCATGCAATTGAAAAGCCATCAATTTGCTGAAGATAATTAAATCTTTAATTTGTGTTTCATCGAGTATATCGTGCATTATTTCAATTTTAGACTGTTCCAAACCAATCTTTTCTATTTCTAGAATATCATATTCATGATGTGGATAAGTTGCTAGAAATAGATTTTCCTTTTTGTTAGTTGTTGTTGCCTTTAATAATTGTCGCAAATCAACCCATTGACTTAGAATGCAATTATGACGAATTGCAAAATTAAAGTAATTTGTAATCTTGAGTAGAATATTATAAAGCATGGAACGTTGTTCTAGGGCCAAAGGTGTATCTATATGAATAGCACGATTCCAATAATTGATATATAGTTTCGTAAAATTAGTCAACACTAATAGATTAACCCATAAAGGGCTATCCGATTTAGAAGTATCAGTTGATACAGAAATTATACTCCTGCATGAAACATAGATGAACGCAGAGATTTCCTTTTCCGAAAACTGAACAGGTTGAAATGTAACTTTTTTCAATTGTTGATAAAGTTCCATTTGTCTTTGTTCTGTTGTATTATTTGTACTACGCTAAAAAGGATATTCAATGAAATCCAGGTAAATAATTTATATTAATAGCTTACAAGAACTCAATTTTTTATAGAAAATACCTAAAAAATACAAAAAAATCAAATACCCTACCGACAGACACAGCCTATGCTGTTACTTAAAGGTACAAGATATCCTTCTGGATTAAATATATTCTACACGTGGTTCAACATTAAACAATGCATACCCGCCATTACTAGCAACGATTGGACCAGCTTCTAGAAAATACCCTGCACGAGTGAAATAATTTATTGTAGCTGGTGGCAAAGTATTACAAAATATACCTCCATCTCTACCCACCAATCCATCTAATCCAACACTAGCAACACTATTGGTTGCTGTGAAATCAGTTGTTGTATTACTAGTACAAAGCACTGTTGTTATTCCACGGGTGCAAACACGACAAGCCTGCCCTCCACTAGCATTTTCCAATGCCACACCAAACATATTCATCGGTGTATTATAAGGTGTTGCACCTGTTAATGTTGTGTATACCATTGGCGTAATTACCACATTGCTAGAACCAGAACTATCTAACCTTACAGCTTGACCTTTCACTACCATCTGTCCGGGTTTAACTGTCCATACACTAGTTTCTCCCCATCCATAAAACGGCGTATCACTGGTGGCATTTTTTAGATAACTAACTGCACCATTGCTTCCTTCCATATGCCATGTATAAGGCACACCCTGGGACGTGAGAGTAATAACATTGCTATTTTGCGATACCACTAGAGAATTAACTGCAAGATTTGAATTAACTTGATTGGCTCCTCCAGAGATGGTACGAATATTTACATTACTTAAACTAGCAGCAACATTTGCCTCAGTCGTTGCAAATACCTGACCCAGAGGAACAACTATCCCTGGACTAGTATTTGCCGTTAGATTATTAAAATGCACTGCATTAGTGAAATCAAGACCTGGTGCACCTTGAGGTCCTATCGTAGCATTAAAATCAACCCAGTTATTACCATTGTATCCTTGGAATACTAGGGTTCCGCCATTGGATGTAAATTGTATTTCACCTGCCAGACCAATATTACTGCTAGCAACACGTAGGGCTAGATTACTTGTTGTTGGTGTAATTTGATACCATCCAGCAGCTCCATAATCAGTTTCATTAGTAGCCCAAGCGGGATTTATATTAATAGAAGGTTGTAATCTAGACATTCTTTTATTATTTATTATATTATATAATGATAAATACAATTTTTAGGTATTGTAAACTAAAATAATTAATTTATTATTTTTAATATTCTTTTATATAAAAGAATTCTATTCTAGAAGAATAATTTATTGTCAAACACAAAAACAAAACAGAAGAAAACCAAAAAAAAATTAATACCATCTTTAACCATGCAAAGTGATGTAGCAAAAATCACGGATATGGGAATGAAAAATTACCATATTACTCATAAGCTTTTAAAATCACAATCAACTAGCGAATCATCTATCATTATGAAAATCATTAATAATAATTTGGCAAAGCTAGCAAATGCTAATACCCTATTAGCTAATTCGCCAGAGTTAGGTAATAAAGAAGAATCTGCTAATAATACTAATCAAGCACTGATAGGTGATATTATGTCATTATTAGATAAGATAGTTATGCAAATAAATGTTGATAATAAATTATTTAATGATGGTCTTCTAGATAAGATTAGTGATTGTGCTTTGCATGCACCTAGAGATACACCTTCATGGAAGAATAAGCCGATTCGTCCATCTCATTACTGTGCTAAGAAAATGTTTATTGATACGGGAAGGATGCCTAAACAAGAATGGGCTAATATTCATTGGCAAAGGTTAGTTGCTAAATTATCTAAAACTTTCATAGAACAAGAGAAAATTAAAGCTATTCTTGCAGATGAATTTAAGACAGCTCGGCTTTTACAACACCAACGTAGAGGGTGGTGTGAATTAAAAAAACGAACAATTGCTATTCCGGTAGGTCGTCCTACTGCTATGAAAGTTGATATATCACAACTAGAAGAATTGGAACCTTTCTTTCAACATTTGGCAACTGATGGTATTATGTACCGTCTTAATTCAACTGCAAATCAACAAGAACATCTAGAGTTCAAAAGAGGCGCAGTATATCCTGATGGGCGCATGGATTTATGCAAGCAGGTTGTTGGACCTACCTGGATTGGTGCACTTATGAATGCATTAAAATCAAATACGAAAGTAGAACATTTCTTGCTTGGAAATAATATAACTAATTTGGAAGGTGGTCGTGCAATAGGTGAATTTCTTGCAACGCCCAGTACTAATAAGATTAAGACTTGGTATCTAGCCGGAAGTGATTTTTCCTCCAAAGCATTAGAATATATTGTTGCTGGATTTTTAGCATCTAATGACAATGATATTTCTGCATTATGGTTAAAACGTAATCCATTATATGCAGAAGGAATGCATCATATACGCAAATTGCTAGAGTCCAATAAATCTCTTAAAGTTCTTGATTTACATAATATTGCGATTGGGCTAAAAGAACAGGCTTTTAGTGATGAAACAAATAATTTTGAACGTCATATAACAGATAATGGTATTAAGGAATTATGTGAAGGATTGAAAGTGAATGAGGTTCTAGAGAATTTATACCTAGGTGCTAATGCTTTAACACAATCCTCTATGAATTATTTAGCAGATTATTTTCAGTTCAAAGTAAATCATTGTCGGCCAGGTATAAAATCGATTTGGCTAGATATGAATAAAATGACAGATGAAGGTTGTCATATAATTTGTGAAGCTTTAAAGAATTATCCTATTCGTGGATTGGAAATAGGTTCTAATTTTATAAGTGAGGCTGGAATGGCAGATATTACTCGTTGCTTTCGTAATCATACCACTCTAGAAGTTTTACGTTTAGGGCTTTATAAAGCAACTGCTGATATGGGTGTAGCTACAAATAATATAAGTGATGCTGGTGTACCTGCAATTTGTGAACTAATAGAAAATAATACTAGTATTCGACATTTAGATATATCGATGAATAATATTTCTAATGAAGGTATGTCTCTTATAACTGCTAGTTTAGAAAAAAATATCACCCTTTGGTATATGAGTTATAAACAATACGGTCATGAAACAGAGCAGCAAAATATAGATAAAATAGCAGATTTGCTAGAACGTAATCGTGCGCCGTATTATCAGAGTATAGAGTTTGGTAAGAATCATGAACGTCGGTTTATACACGGTGATAATATTTGGACAATCGATTCCATTTATAGGAATAGTATGAAATAATCGATTAAAGGATAGGTGTTAAAGGGATAATTAATTTTCTTTTGTCTTCAATGTAATGTTTTTCTTTTTCTATTAGTTTTTTGTTTTCATTCAAATAAAAAAAGAAAAAAGCAAAAAATGTGATTGATAGAGCGTTCTTATTGTGCAGGTTGTAGCATTTTGGCACCAACAAGCTCGCGGAACTCTAAAGCCATCAAGCTATAAATTTCGGACTGAGCGCCGGACCCAGCATACTGCGGCAAATGCTTGCGAAGCAATGCCTCCATCTCACACCCATCTTTGGGTAGGGACTCACGAAGTTTGGCAGCGACTGTTGCAAAATACTCAGGCGGCCAATAGGCAATGTCCCCAATGTTGAGCTCACACTCTGTTGCGGCATTTGCTAATAGTGCCTTTAAAAGGCAATCAAAGATGTTGAGAATTGCCTTTGCAAATGGGCAATTCCGTGGGTAGCCACATACCAACGCGTTTTGAAGCAAACTATCCATGTTGGATAAAATAATAGTATATGTTTACAATAATAAATAATTCATTTTTTTTTATAATTTTATATTTTTTCTATTTTTTTCATACCCTACCGGCTTAAATTTAATTTATTACATCAATAAAATCAACTAATAAACATTGAAAAATTATAAATTGACGCTCAAAAAATTTTTAAAACTGGTGCACCGCAAGCTACAGCAAAAGCTATGGCTTTTGTTAGGATAATAAATTTAAGCCGGTACCGGAATCTAAATTAAGTTGTTCATAAAAGTTTTCGGCATCTTTTACTAATTCCTCGCTGAAACCGCGATTCTTTAATAAACGCAATGCCATATGTTTGCGACTTACACCATCTCGAATCTTGTAATCTCGAATTACTTTTCCATCTTCTTGTATATCTACATCAAAATATTTTCTCCCAACTTTCAAATCTTCTAGATTTGCGAGTTTATCGAAATGTGTTGTTATTACATTAATACACTTATTAAACCGACACAGTTGATTAATAACGGCGTAGGCACCGCTCATACCTTCTTGATAATTAGTGCTAACGAAAATCTCATCCATAATATTGAAACTAAATTCGCCCGCGGCTTCTGCTGTGCGTAGGATTTCTAGTTGTTGATAACAACGATTCATTTCTGCTTGGAAGAGGCTTTCTTTACCTTGGCAATCAGGAATATTAAGATAAGTTGATATATTCGCAAATGGGGTAAGCGTGAAATCCCTGGCAGGTACTATACCTACCGTTTGTGCTAGAATCACACATTCCATAATAGATTTGATATAGGTAGATTTTCCCGAACCATTGGGGCCAGTTATTATTATATTATTTACTGGAACATAAGATTTCTTGGAATTCTTATCCCCTTGGGATTCTTCTATGGTTTCACTAGTTTCTGTTTCCGTTTCTTTATTTTTTTCTTTAAATTCTAGTTCGCTAGGTTTCTCTTCACTCTCTTTATTATCTTCTTTGTCTTTTGAACCTTCTTCTAGATTTTTTTCTGAATTATTCTGTTTGTCTTCAACTAATTCCTCTAAATTGCTAGAATTAGAATTATCATTATCCTCTAGAGAAATAATTTCCTCTTCTTTTCCTGTTTTTTCTGCTTCAGTTTTTAGTTCTTCAGCATCATCATTAGAAATCATTTTACCACCAAGTAAAACATCATTATATAAAACTGATTCACAAGCTAAATTCCAAATATCTTTTCCTTGAATAGTGGGATACGGTGCATCTAGAATGAATTTAGCTGAACAACGGTCATCTTTTTCTCGGAGCCAAGTAGATAGTCCCACAAAAGCATCAACATACGCCAAATACTTGGCAAATGGCGCGATGATATCATGGCCTTGTTTCTTGGCGTCGAGAAACAGTCTAAAACACTTAATGATTATACCCTTATCCGATATTAAACCTGGTTCCTGTGTAAATACTGTATGGCCTAGCAGCATTTGAATTAGCTCATCACCCAATAAATTTCTTATCTGTGCTAGAGTAGGTGCCAATTCTACAGAACCAAAGCACACATTCATATGGTATAATTGCATGCAACCTCGCAACCATTTTGCTAAAACATTCATTCTAGAGTGAAACATATTTATTATCTTATTGAATGTAATGCTTACTTGTAAGGAATTATAAATACCATAAATATAACTAGCGATAATGAATGCTATATAAGCATATCCACCAATACTACTGTTGAGAAGAGATATCAATGTGCGTACTAGCCAGAATACCACACCTTTAATAGAGACACTACCACCATTAAGGGATGATTGCATCCCTGCACCAACTTGGCTATTAAACATTTTATCTAATAATGTCATAAATCCAGTACCGCCAAAAAGCATCTTTTTCATTATATTCCAAAATGCATCTAGTGGTATTGATATTTTAAGAATGTATTTCATAAATAAGAATGGTGCAAATATGAAGATGAATGGTGCAATCATACCATACATAGGGGAAAATATAATCATGAAGTAATAGAAGATTTTCAAGAATAAAGAATGATAATTCAAGTATTTAAGAGGTCCCATCTCAAAGAAAATTATCTTATAAACTTCTTCCATTTCAGCAGTATCCTCTAGAGACATAGCTAACAATTCTTGTTCTATCTTCCGAAGACTATCTAGCAGAATATGAATTTGATTAACCACTTTTGGATTAGAATTAGAAATTGAAATAAGCTGAAGAATCGTGTTCTGGCGGTTCATAACCAAGTTCTGTATTTGCTCGTGAGTATGATAAGGTTGAAGAATCATAGACTTAAGCAACGTGGAACCTAAAGTCGTATATGTCCGGTCTAACTTAGCAAATAATGAATTTTGTTTATCTTGTGGTTGCTTATTATCTTCACAATTGGAATTAGTACTAGAAGTAGTACTAGAACTAGAAAGATTGGCTTGGAAAAATTCCAATTCATGATATTTAATACCTTCTTTAGATTGTATTCTAGAGAATGGAAACCCAGCTTCTAGCTCTAGTATCTTAATTACTACTGGCAATATATCTATCCCGGCAGCAGAGAATGTTTTCTGGAGGTCTATTACGTTATCACTAGAAGAACCTGGTTTTATCCATGCTAATAAGGATTCAACTTTAGCTGCAATGGTATCCATCTCTTTACTCTTTCGTGCTTGCGTTTGTCTTATAAATTAGTTATAAATGAAGGTGCAAAAATAAAACGTGAAAAACTAAGCTAGAAACACATATATCACATAAGTAATAATCATTAATAATGTGGATACAAGAATTAGATAATATCCTGTTCCATTGCTAGTGCTTGTAGAACTAACGGCATTCCAATTGAGACCACTGAGCCCATTCGTCTTGATATTGCTAATAAAACTATTTGATAAAATTACTACTTGGATAACAATAAATACACCAATCATTAGTATCATTACTAATAGGAAAACAAGCTTACTAATCAATTTAAGACCAAAATAACCTAGCAGAATACCGACTACTAAGAGGATTGTAATAGCAATACAAGTATATAGAAGAGTTTGAAACAACACATTTAAATCATTACTTACACTAGAATAATCATTACTGCTAGAATATGTATTCTGAATATTAGAAATTATGTTAGAAACCTTACCTATGTAAAAAGTGCTGCTAACCTTGCTAGAGGTGCTAGAAGAATTGGAAGGAGTTCCATCCGGATTTGTAGGTGTTTGCGCTATTTGCGATGTTTCTAAAATCGGTTGGCTAGCATATCCTACAGTAAATAATACTGTAATGATGATATAGATAATAAGACAGATTTGTTTAATGTATAACATTCTAGAAGACAAGTAAGATTAAAATACTTATAATATAATTATATTTTTGCATTGCCTAGATTGAAGTTTAAGTTTAATTACTGAATGCAATACCACCCATACCAGAATAAATCCGCAAGATATTATAATTCATACCATAAACTCGTAATTGGCAACTACCTAGCCCAGGTGCCATATTCATAAAGATTTCCTTAGTATCAATTTTAGAAAAGTTGCTACATCCGCTAGGTTGGTGTTCTTCCGGTTTTATACTGAAAGAATACATATAATAAAAATCATTAGGTGAACGTGTATGTTTCTGATAAGGTTGAATAAGCCGGAAATAATCACCAGTGCGTTGGCTGAATCTTTCAATACCGTTAATATAAATAAGTCCGCTAGCCATGGTATTACCTGGAACTTGATAAGGGTCAACAGTGTTAGAATAATTAAATAAATCATTGAAATTATAAATGGCATCTAGCTGATTAACCCAAATGAGCTCCTTAACCGGCAGGTTAAAATTAAGTCGAAAACGCTTAGTAGCAGCTTCGGGTGTGATGCTTTCGGAACCCGACCATTGTACCTGTTCTATTAGATAACGATGTTTAGCATTGGCGAATTCACGTTGTTCCGTTGTATCCAAGTATATATAATCTACATAAAGACGGATATCAGAAATTTGTGGGTTTGTAGACATATCAATGACACCATTAGGTGATATATATGCAGAATCATTACTCCAAACAGCAGGAACTGGTTGTGTAAGAGTAACTAGCCAAGGATGTCCGGGTAGACCAGTTTGACCACCACCACCACCTATGCTAGCAGTTGGGTGAATATAATATTCACTACCATCTGGAAAAGTCATAAGATTAGCTTGAACTCCTAGCGTAGATAAATCTAGCGCATTTGTATATGGTTTATATACTTCGACTACTGCTGAACCATTGCTAGATACATTATAAAATATATTTGTGCCGTAATTGGGATTCACAACAGTATACATTTGCTCTAGCGGACGGAAATTAACCTCTAGCGATACATCATGATATTGCAAAGCTACTAGAGGTAGAGCAAGTCCTATATTCCTACAAAACCAGAATTGGAATGGTATGTATAAAGTCAGTGGACCAGGATTTACTATCAATTGTGGATTACGATTTAACATTAAATCCAGTCCGCGTTTTTTAGATTCATTCTGGGTTAGTTCAGTCCAGATTTCCATCCATTCACCATAATTACGGTCAATAAGTTGCTTACCTATTAACAAATCTGCGAAATTTAGAATACCATGTCCGGTGTTATTTATCCAACTGATATTTCCAGCACCTACAGCAAAATCACTAGGGGAACCGCCATATGCTGGGTCTGCCGTGTATGCAACTTGTATCTGGGGTAAATCCACCTCTAGAATCATTGTATGCATTAAATCCGCATACCTAGTTATAGTAAATGTAGTCTTGGCACCAAACAGGGGTCGAGCGTCATAACTAATTTGATATGCTTCCATAGAGAAATTGGTATGACGTTTATAAACAGTTTTGAAAAAGGTAATTTGAGGGTTGCCTATGAGATAAATATCTTGTATACCATGGGCAACAAGTTCTAGAAGACCGGCTTGTGGCATCTTATGGAGTTTCTAGGTTCTATATGTGCAGTTCCGTTGTCTATAATTTATTGATATTTTTCTTGTTGTATTTACACTCACTTAGAATCCAATAAAGTTCTTTAATTTCTAAAAACCAAACAAAAACTAAATAAAAACCAAACTATAATTATTTTGCTGCTAGAATTGCTAGATGGTTAGGAATTTTGTCATTGATTGTACCAAATAACCTATCCATCGTTAAATCAAAGAATCCAAAATTTGCTGCCTTGTAAGCATGATGCAAATCATGCATATATTGATAATACTTGAAAAAGAACCAATTATTTGTATATAAACTTCGATGAACTGCTAGAGATTCAGGATGATTTGTAGCATCTTCTGTTAAGTGAAAAGAAGAATGCATTATTTCACCTAGAATAACATTACCTAGCAATACACCTTCAAATACTAGAAAATAATTCCAAGAAATCAAGCAATAAGATAACACGGAAACAATCAGGATAGGTAGACCAAATACTAATTCTCCACCAGTTTGAAACCAACCACCATTGCCAGATGCTCCGGATACTTCAGATCCACCACCATATGATTTCTTTCGTAATTGCCGAATAGGAAAATCCCGCTTATGATGTCCGATAAAATGCATACGATAAAAAATACCTGCAACTGGCAAATGAATAAATCTATGAAACCAATAATATAGAAATTGAATTAAATAATAATCAAATACGGCAACAAATAATATTTCCGAATAAGACATTCTAGAATAATTTCATCAAAAAATATGCAATCTAGGAAATATAAAAACAGATATAATTAAATATCCATACAAACTAAGGCTTTAAACTTTACTAACGGCATTGGGTTTAGAAGGATAGTAATAGTTTCTTAATATAATATAGCTAGCCTATCACCCACCACCCCATCCTAGAATCCTAAGAGTATGGCAACACAAAGAACATTATCGGTGATAAATGACAATGGTTCCCTCAATTTCAGTAGCCAAGCAACATATAATATTTCATCTACCAATCATACACAAACTACTAGTGGCGAATTTCAAACTACCGCCAATAGCCATATCCTTCTAGAAACCTATAACGGCCATCTAAACTTATTTGCAAATAGTGATGTAATCAATATAACAGATGCTAGTCCCAATGCAGGTGCAATTCAACTCATCGCATCCAATCCTGTTGGTGGTATCCAAGTCGCAACTGGTTCTAGCGGATTTTCAGTATTAACTAATTATGGTGATATCGCATTACTATCACAAGGTGCGAATGTTGATATAGGTGTTTCGCCTCTTGGAACACCTGCCAACCAGCAAACACAGAATATCACACTAGAATGTTTTAATGCCCTTAGTGCAAATGCTGGAGATATGTATTTTGTATCCAGCGATGTAATCAGTTTTGTTAGTAATACGGGAGATATCCAATTTGGAACAAGTGCCAATGGCGCGCCAGTTTTAAAATTCCAAGATGGCAATGTCCTTATTAACCAAGCACAAAGCGATTTAGATTATCAGCTAGATATCGCTCTTACCCATCCTAGCGCGTCGCGACCCGGATATAATGGTATAATGGTGAATTCATTTCAATCTAATGTTGCCGCGGATATAACATTGCAAACTAGCAATACATTAGGTGATGGTACACAAGGTATCCTAACGCTAGGGGCATTTGGTAGTGATAATCCTGCCTCTATATTCCAACCCTATCTAGCATATCAACAAAGCAATGTAGTTATCCGGCTAGATGGTCCAACTTATTCACCCGGAACCTCATATCTAGGATTTGGTGCTGATTTCTCATATAATGATGTTGGTCGCCAAATTTATTGGCCTACTCTAGCTAAAGAGGATACAATAACTGGACTAAGTACTTGGTTATCACCGACTAGTGATACCGCCAATGCCACTGTTTCCGGCATATACACTGGCACTAATTCCCGAGTCTATTTAATCCAGATTGACAGTATTGCTTCACCTAATACATTCATGTGGTCTAATAATGGTGGCTCGACTTTTCAACAACAATTTGTTCCAATTATATCAGCTGGAACACCTATTACACTAGATTCCGGTCTTCAGATTACTTTTACCCGAACCATTGGATTTTCACTCAATCAACAAATTACATTCCAAGTAAAAATAACTGCCCTGGTAGGAACAACGGTGTCTAGTCCTATTGACCCTACTACAGTGTATACTTTGCAACCATATTATTCTTACATCAAGACGATCACACCTTCTGATATAGTAATTAAAACTAATAATACGGAAAAAATGCGTATTACAGGGGATGGTGCAATAGGTATCCAAAAAAATGTACCTACGGCATGTCTAGACTTGAATAGTAATTATAATAAAGTACTTCTAGCGAATCAAACATCAACCGGTTATCAACTGAATCCTAGTATTAGTAATTTAACATCTGGTGGATATGTTCTAGTATGGAATGCCCAAGATGACCCTAGTGCACTGAATTTTAATGTGGTCGCGCAAAGATATCTAGCAGATGGCTCTAGATATGGCACTAATTTTCTAGTTAATAAAACTACTTCCGGTAATCAATCTTTCCCTGCTGTTGCAGGCAACCGCCTAGTACAATCTAATCATTATATCGTAGTATGGTCTAGTCAAGATGCAACTACTGGTCTATATAAAGTATACACTCAGATATTTCATAATAATACACCTATTCGTGGATATGATATCCAGATTGATACTACTAATCCAAGCACTAGTAATCAGCTCAATGCACGAGCAGCAGGATTATACAATGGTTCATATATAATCACTTGGGCGGCAGATAATACTAGTGCAGGTTCTGGTGTATATTCCGTATATGGATGCATTATCCAGGATGATGGCACATTAGGAGGACGATTCCAAATAAGTGCCCCTAGCCCGTATAATGCTAATTTCCCTTATCCTGCAGGATTACCGACTAACGATGCCTATGTACCTAATGGTTTTGTAGTCGGTATAATGACAGCAGTAGATACCACTCCCGACCCACGATACACCATTTCAGTGCGTGTAATGAATTCCGATGGCACACCACATTCGGCACAAATACCAATTACTTCAGTGGGTAATGCGGCTTATTCTAGCATTAGTGATGGTTTGCTTTCTGTTGTGGAATTAAATCTTAATCAGGTAAATTCTACTTATGGCAACGGTGGTTTCGTAATGGCATTTTATAGGAATTATCAAGCAGATGTCAGTTTGTATAATGTGGGAGATAATTTAGTAGGTGAATTGAGTGGTGCAACTGCAACTATACAAGCCCGTGATGGCGTCAATCGTGTCATTACGGTTGAGGATGTCTCTAATCGCTTGCTAGTAGCGGAGGAAATTCAAATTACTTCCAGTGTTCCAGATGTAGGTAATGTAGTTGAAAAGATTGCAGCAATCCAGTATCTAACTAATACAACTGCAAATATAACTCTAGATATAGGTAGTAAGAACGTAGTTGCCTACCGGTTTGCTTCTAATCTTACACAAACTAGCGATGCTATTTGGAACACCCAAGTAAATACAAGCACATTATTCGCAGATACTGACCGATTTTCTGGTAATGTGAATGTATTTCAATACAAACGCCCTCTTGCAGCGATTACAGTGGATAATCTAGGAACAGCGTTAACAACATGGAGTAATGGTAGTATTCCTAGTGTTTATTACCAATTACTAGATACTGGCAATGGGGCTTTTATAGGAAGTGAACAGCGTTTAACATCGGGATATGATGGTCTCAAGCAACGAGACCAAGTTGCAACACATTTACAAAGTCTAGAAGGTAATGATTATGGTTTTGTTATCTCATGGGATAATCAAAGTCTAGACCTGCTAGATACTGGTGTTTATCAGCAATTAATCGGATATAAGCACGGACTATTGTCTCTAGCGGATGGGAATAGTTACTTTATTTTTAATCATGCTTCACAATGTGGTATAGGTACTCAAGATCCGCAAAGTACTCTACACATAAAATCTCCAAGCACAGCAGAATTTAATGATCCTGCAAACACCGCAGGTATTACATTGCAAAACACATCACAACATGTAATCACCACGGCACCACTACAAACTATAGACTTTCTAGATGGTTCCAATAATACATTGAATGCGATTAAAAGTGGTAATGCACCTCGATATGATGACTTAGCTCCGTATCCGGAATCATTGATTGGTTTCTATAAATTTGATGAAAGCCAAGGCACACAGGCACAAGATAGTTCACCTTATTCATCATATTTATATCTAGATTCACCTGTCTTTATTAATACTGCTGCCATCCTACAGAATTTCGATATTGAGAATTGTTGGAATGCTGGATTGATAAATAATGCACTGCTTTTTGATGGTAATAATGATTATTGTTTCGTTGAAGCATCAGCACCTAATTCATTAAATACGGCTCTAGAGGTAGCGCAACAATTATCTATTTCTTGTTGGGTAAATATACCTTCTAACATAGTTAGTGGTGCGGGATATGATATTATTTCAAATGGTGGTGACTTTACAATTCCAGGAACATATTTACTTAGTGCTGTTGATGTTTCCAGTAATGGTAATATGCGACTAAGGATGCAAGTAAGTATTCTAGACATATCATCTAATGTGCAGGTAATAACACTGACTGGCACTGCACCTGCAATTCTCAATACCGCTAGCTACCATCACTTAGTAGCTACAGTCTCGTTAGACGGAACAAATTGTACCATTAGGGGATATATTGATGGAACATTGAATGTTAGTACTACTGTTGCAGGAACTATTCCTGGTGCTGCACATGCTGCTAGTCGGACATATATTGGTTCTAGGAATGGGGCTCAAAATTTCTATCGGGGTTATCTAGATGAGCTACGCATTTATAAAACTATTCTCACTGCTGGGGATGTATCATTACTTTATTCATATGGTAATCCCAATGTAGAAACAAAAGGGGCTCTAATATTAAATGCAAATTCCAATCCATCATATAATCTGGGACTATTGCTAGATGATACTGGAAAACTAAATAATCTATCTAGCAAACCTTTGCCGTACTCCGTACTAACGGGCGAACTTATCGCATATTCATCTAATGTGGTGATTACAGGTCAAGGCACTAAATTCACTTCTGAACTTACGGTGGGTGATATCCTGACATTCAATCTAACCACTACACCAGCAGATTTTGTAGTTATTAGTATTGCTAGTGATACGGTTTTATCATTGGATGAACGACCATATACTGGTCCTGAGCCATCAAAACCATATCAATCGGTATTGCGCCGTCCTAGTATTTATACTTTTTTTGATAATGGTGATAATATTCGGGGTCATCTAGATTCATATGGTAATTTAATGATTGGTTTATCCGCTGCAAGCACCATGCTAGAGGTTGCTGGAACTTCTAATTCTGTGGTAAATATTCCTGCAATTACTATTACTAACACTACTGCTGAAAATATTGCCTATGGACGGATTACTGCGCTTAATTTCCGGGGATATGATGCTACTAGTGCATTAAATCCACCAGTAATTCTAGGACATATGGAAGTGGCACATCAAGACTATGGCGCTGATAATAAAGGTATTATGCGATTTTTCACTAATTCCGGAACACAAGAAAACAATGTCCTATCCCTTACAGCGGAAGGATATCTAGGTATAGGTGGTCAGAATACTCCACTAGGATTAATACATGCTACCAGCACACCATATAATGCGGAATGCACTATGATTTTTCAGAGTGGTTCTAATGCAGCACCGACATCGAATAGCAGTGTATTTGATGAAAGAAGTCAGATATATTTTATGGGAACTACTAGCAGTGGTGAAACTGTTAGTACTAATATTAATAATCGTGTTCTAGCAGCAGTTGCTGGTTCTAATGACAGTAATAATCATTCATTAGATGGTCGTCTAGATTTTTCAACTAATTATGGTAGTTTAAATGCGGATACCAATGGTGTAGAGTCTCGGATGTGTATTACACATACTGGCAGTATAGGAATGGGAATCCTACAACCACCAGCACAGGTAAGTATGTGTCCAGAACAACGGCTGGCAAACGGCTCAATTAATCAGATTACTGCCGCCACTTATGACGGATCAACCTATACATTAATTACCATTAATAATAACATTCTAGCAGGACTTACAACAGAACAGCGTAATATGCTGGTTGGTGGAACTCTTGTAATAGGTAACACTACCTTATCCGCATTGCAAATTTTAGCAATTACTGCTATAACACCACCACAATTTCGAGTGGCTGGTAATTATAGTGGTACTGTAGGTTTGGATTGTTATATTCATTATCCAGGTGTCAATCTGACATCTAATGGTTTCTTAGGTGTTAATACAACTACACCTAATGCCCCTTTATCAATAAACGGTGCAGTTAGCCAATCTATCCTCCAGGTGTCTAGCAATATTACATTGGATATTTCACATTATACAGTATTGGGTAATTCTACTGATAGTAATGTGACAATAACTTTGCCTGTTAATTCATCTAGCATAACTGGACGGATGTATCGGATAAAAAATATTGGAACTAATCCTGCGAATGTAGTTAATATTAATCCAGGTATCTCTACTATTGATGGTTCTGCCGGAGTATTCCAGATACCTTTCGGGTTAGGTTATAATAGTTCTAGTGTGGTTTTACAAAGTGATGGTGTGGGATGGTGGTTTATGTGGTAAACGATTTAATAAAAAATATAAAAAAAAGAACTTACTAAATAAATTATGTTAATTCTAGAATGTAGTTGCAGTAAAATTACATCCTAGTAAAGGTTGTTCGATACCATTTGCAGTTATAGTAAATATCGTTTTAGGTGCATTTGAATATACTCGAATTGGTATATTAACTAGTGTTTTAGGAACCATTACATAATCCCGACCATTACTAACTACAATAGTATTAAGTAATGTCCCTTTAAATAACCATTGATATTTAGGATAATCTGCAGTAGTTGCGTATATATTTATATAGACTGATTGAGCGATATAAGGTACAAAATCAGTAAATGGGCTCATAGCAGTCTGTTTTTTATGATATTGATACCATTGATATCCTAGCAAACCGAATGCTAGAATGATAAGTATTATCCAAGGTGCATTTGACATTTTCTTTTTATTATCATTTTCTTTGCTTGATGCTTTACTTTTGCTAGAATCCATTTATCTAGATATGCTAGTTTAATCTAAATTATATTGATATAAATTTTATATTTTTATCCTAATGTAACTAATTAATAATTTTCAGTATTATAAATTAAAATGGGTTCTACGCGAAACAACTTTAAGGTTAGGAACTCTAATGCTCGTTCTAAACTGACCGCTTCTGCTTAAACCTTTTGAAGCTTGTGGAGCTTGTGGAGCTTGTGGAGCTTTAGGAACAGAAATAGCAGTTCTTTGTAATAAATATGGTTGTTGTCGCGGTTGCATTCGCGCGACTGCAAGTGCTTTACTAAAATTTTGCATTGAAGCTCCTACGCGATTAGAAGGATTGGTTTTTTTAAAACGTAAGTTGCTTAGAACTTTTTCTGTTGTCTCACCTGTTGTTACTGCACCAAGCCCACCACCTTTCTGAGTTTTCTTCTTTCTAGCTTGCTTATTAGCCTTCTTTGAAAATTGCTTTTTGGTTTGCATTCTTACTTAATATATTAAAAGAAAAAATAAAAACACCATCTTTATCCTTTTACCGGTTTTGTTATCCGTGTTAAAACATTCATGTTTTAACTTTCAGTTATAAAACTTCTCAAATTAGCAAACCTACGGTTTTCTAAAACTTTCCCTAAGTTATAGATAATTAAAGGATAGACAAAAATCTAATTTAATATTCATGTTAAAACATGAATAACTAATTAAAGGATATTACAAATGAAATTTTTTATCATACTACATATGCCATAACCTAACTAAACCTCAATTTGAAACGTATTAATTAATTAGAATACTTAAGTATTACTTGGATTCTTTAGGTTTTAGGATAAATAAACCGGGTCGGAGTTTCGGAAATGTGCATTTGGCAACATTGACCGCTTAGTGACATTATTAAATAGCCGTTGATTTGGATATACTACACATTGTGATGATTCAAAAAACTTATAGTAATCATGTTGCACGCCCTGATTCAAACTATCTAGCAAACGTGCTTCTGACCGACCATGACCTGGAACACGTTGTAATGATTCTAGTGGTGGAGCTGCACCTTTGGGGAATTCTTGTTTATCGGCTTCCCGTAAGCAATTAGCTGTTTGAAACTTATTATGTGCACGACCAAAATAATATCGTTGCCGGACATCTGGAGTAGCTAGATTAAAATCGGTGGGTGGTGCGTTCCAACACATCCCACTAGAGGTGTT